>OAUV01000027.1_pt1 | contig 201960 bp, 175 predicted proteins | sample 1516841 | NCBI WGS metagenome assembly OAUV01 (sample SAMEA2580044, study PRJEB22360) | human gut metagenome | biome: human gut; feature: human-associated habitat; material: faeces | place: Denmark | collected 2008/2010 | reverse complement strand
TTTCTTTATAATTTTCAGTAAATTTCTTTCCACGTCTACCTCCTTCTGCTTCACTCAAATACACGCAATGCGTTATTTATTATTAAAAAAATAATATTCAGTCCTAATCATCCATTCGTTTTATTCGACATTCCGTTTCTGCTCTATACTTTAATAAACGTAACAAATATTCCGGAAGTTCTCTTTTCTCTGCTTCCCAATCCTGAACTGTACGATACGGAATACCATAGTAATCGCTAAACTCACGTCTGTTCATTCCCATTTTTTCTCTTAATTCTTTTACTTCTTTCCCTCTGCTCATCATTTAACTCTCCTATCTAAATAACGCATTGCGTTACTTAATAGTACCCGATATAATCTTTGTTGTCAATATTCGGACGCGCCGATGTTCGAAAAAGATCCAACATATTATCCAGATATATTTCTTCTCTGACATGGATCTGATATTCCGGTTTAGTCATATAATACAACAGAAATCCCAAAATCAGTACACTTCCAAGTCCTCGTCCTTCAATCTTAAAATTAGAAAATCCCATTGGCATATAAATATCTTGGATATCAGTCATACTAATAAACCCAGGGTTCTCCATTGCTTTGGAGAAAAGATAGCCTTCTCCTGCGCCCGGCGCTACACAGACATGATCCTGACAATTTTCTCCCAAATTTTTCCGACTAACTGTTTCATAACAAGCTTTTCTATCTTTACAACCAAACCAACAGCATTCATTGCATAGGAATTCCACTTTTGCTTTTTGCTGTGCATTCATCTTGTTTAGTTGCTCGAATTTTTTATTAAGACAAAAATCCGGGACTATATAATGAAATAAATGCTCCGATAATATTGATCAACAAGGTTTTTATTGGAAAACCATTTTGCGGGTTGATTGGAATTAAGCCAATCAAATAACGAGCTACAGCTCCCAGGAACCCTCCCGTTCCGACTATAATACAATTCATCATTTTTTGTCTCTCCTACAAGTAATACATTAGTTAATGTCTGCTTTATTATACCATCTGTAATACTGATCTGCATCAAAACTAGCTTTAGTTTGTAAATAATACATATTTCAACTTTCCTATCTATATGATAAATGTACCTTTTTAAGGCCTGTAGCATCTAAGGACTTTTTGCATATAGAAAAAGCTCTGCGTACTTCTCACACGCAGAGCTTAAAATCTTCTTAAAAGAATATCATTATTTGCTTTCTGGAATAGAATCTTTTCCTACTGTCATCATCAGAATGATTGCAGCTATAAAGCTTACAGCACATGCGATAATTGCAGCAAGAACAGAAGAATCAAAACCTGTCTGAGGATTAATTACCTGAAGCCATCCAAAGATTCCGTTTGTTCCATATACATACTGTTTTACTCCACCAAATCCGATGATAGCACCACCAATACCAGATGCAAGACAAGCTAACATAAATGGTTTTTTGAACTGTAATGTTACACCGTAAATAGATGGTTCTGTAATACCAACCATTGCAGAAATAATAGCTGGTCCACAAACACTTTTCAGTTTTTTGTTCTTTGTTCTAAGCATAATCATAAGAACAACTCCTGCCTGTCCAAATGCAGATGCAAGACCAGCAATTGTGATAGGATCGTAACCTAATGTTGCAAGATTGTTTACAGAAATTGCAACAAATCCCCAATGAACTCCAAACATAACACATACCTGAATAAGTGCTCCGTATAAGAAACCTGAAATAGTCGCATTCAGATTGAACAGTGATGTAAATGCTGCACCGAGTAAGTCACTTGCAAATGTTGCAATCGGTCCAATGATCAGAAATGCAAGAATAATACTAATTAAAAGTGTCAGCGCAGGAACAGCAAATGTTTTGAACAGATCACTAATTCTTTTTGCAAAGAATTTCTCAATTTTTGCTGCAAAATAGCAAGTTAGAATTACTGGAATTACAGAACTTGCATAGTTCATTAAAAGAACCGGAATTCCAAGGAATTCTACATATACATCTGTCTGGAAGATAGTACCGCTGAACAAAGTATAAAGTGCATCTCCAGCCATGATTGTTGTTAGAGACGGATATACCAAAGCTGCTCCGATTGCCATTCCGATAAACGGTGTTCCACCAAATTTCTTCATTGAAGTATATCCGAGGAATATTGGCAGGAAGTTAAAGAAACAATCTCCAACAATGTTTAACATCTGATATGTTCCGGATGTAGTTGCAAGCAATCCTGTTGCGGCAAGAAATGCAAGCAGTCCCTTGATCACACCAGTTGCTGTAAGCATTCCAAGTACCGGTGTAAACACACCACTGATCACATCAATAAACTGGCTGGAAATCTTTTTCTTTTTCATTTCCTGTTTGAATTCTTTTGCATCTTTCAGTTCAACTTCATTTTCTGTTGTCCCCATCATTGTCTGCAGTTCGTTATAAACGTCTGCTACGTGCTGTCCGATTACGATCTGATACTGACCTCCGCCTTTTACGATAGAAAGAACCCCGTCAATTGCTTTTACTGCTTCGTCATTCGCCTTTGTCTCATCTTTCAGCTGAAAACGCAGTCTTGTTGCGCAGTGATATACACTCTCAATATTTTCCTGACCGCCAACTTCTTTGAGAATACTTTGAATCATTTTCTCGTACTTCATTTTGTTTGCCTTCCTCTCCCTTTAAAATTTTTATCTAAAAAAACCGTTTGGTCTTTTTTCAAATGTAATGGATATTCTTCTTCAGTAACAAGGGTGACTTTACAATCACGTATTGCCGTGATTCTGATTTCATCAATATTTCCTTCCTTCCACTTCATATCCAGTACTGCGCCTGATTTCAGGCATATTCCATTGACTTCTCCATTCAAAAGACTGTTCGGTAATGCCGGTAAAAGAAATACTTTGTCTGAATAATCCTGTATAAGCATCTCCAGTAACCCACAAGCTCCTCCAAAGTTTCCGTCAATTTGGAATGGTGGGTGATTGTCGAACAGATTATTTAAAGTTGCATATTCAAGCAATTCCTTTAAGTTTTTCCAAGCTTCTTCTTTCTCCCACAGTCTTGCATAAAACAGTATGATCCATGCCTTGCTCCATCCAGTATGGCCTCCACCATATTTCAGTCTGCGCTCAATCGTCTGTTTTGCAGCCTGAGCGAGTTCCGGTGTCTTATCCATACGTATCTGTCCTGCAGGATATAATGCAAACAGTTGTGAAATATGTCTGTGTCCGGGCTCGACTTCATCATAATCTTCACTCCATTCCTGAATCTGTCCATATTTACCGATTTGCAATTCTGGCATATGATTCAGTCGCTCATTTATTGCTTCATTCAGATCATTCGGGAGTTGATTTTCTTCCGTGATCTCCAGATAACCATTAAAAAGTTCTCTGATGATTTCTGTATCCATAGAAGCTCCCATACAGAGACATCCCGCCTCTCCTTTTTGATTCAGATAGATATTCTCAGGAGAACTGGATGGTCCCGAAATCCATTTTCCATGAGCATCTTTTACCATGTATTGAAGGAAAAACTTAACAGCATCTTTCAGTATTCCATAATATTCCTTCAAGAACTCCCTGTCTTTTGTATATTTGTAATGTTCAATCAGATGCAAACAGAACCAGGCACCGCCCATTGGCCACAGGGTAGATGATACATGATTGTCCTGAGGTGCACAGTCTCCCCAGATATCTGTGTTATGATGACAACAGAATCCATCAATTCCATACATCTTCTCAGCAACATCTTTGCCGTGCGGATACATTCTTTGCAAATGTTCTAACAAAGGCATGTGGAGTTTAGATAACCCTGTTTTTTCAGCAATCCAGTAATTCATCTCTATATTGATATTAATTGTATACTTGGACCCCCACATAGGCTCAAATTCTTCATTCCAGATTCCTTGTAGATTTGACGGAAGACTTCCTTCACGGCTAGAACTGATCAGAAGATATCTTGCAAAATTATAATATGTATTTATTAATTCAATATCTTCTATGCCATTACGCATTTGCTCAAGTCTTTCCGGTGTTGTCAGATGCTCATAAGAGTCTTTATAATTCAATTTCAGATTACTTTTTTCATAGTAAGATAAATAATCTTTTATATGACGCTCTTGTAATGTTCCATAAGATTCTTTTTCAGCATTACTCAATACATCCATACACCACTGAAGCGGTTGTTCACTTCGGAACGATGTTCTTGCTGTGATAAATAGTGTTGCTTCTTTGGCATCCTCTACTAGTAAATGGCTTCCCATTCGTGAAATTTTGCCATTTTTAGTTCTTACCTGTACAAGTAGTTCAAATGCAATCCCATGATCTCCACCTTGTTTTCCATATAAACGGATTTTATTGCCATCCAGGACTTCAGTACCATCACAGAAAGATGAACCACGTCCTGATCGGTTATCTTTTCTTGTTAAAGATAAATCAAAATTAAGAAGTTCGCCATCTATGGATTTCATCTGATATACAATTATGTGATCTGGATTGCTGGCAAAAAACTCTCTTTCGTATTTTCCTTTTTCCGATTCATATTGAATTTTTCCAACGGCTCTTGAAATATCTAATTCTCTGTTATACGTTTGAACTTCTACACTTTCATGCTGAACGCTTAAAAGTCCCCCTTGATCCTTTTTGAAGATCGTTTTGCCTCTCTGTTTGTAAAAATCTATCCAAACGTCCCCAAGTGTCTGATAATGTCGCATATGCGGATATGTTGCATACATACTTCGCTCTGCGAGAAGTTCGGCCTGTTCGATTTCTCCATTTAATAAGAGTTCACGAACTTTTGGATAGTTCTCTCGCGCATCAGGATTTACACGTTCCATAAAACTTCCGGTCCAAACAGAATCTTCGTTAATTTGAAGTCGTTCCGTTCCGATTTTTCCAAATACCATTGCTCCGAGAAATCCATTTCCTATCGGCAATGCTTCATTCCAATCTTTAGCTTCTTCACGAAAACATATTTTATTCATTTCTTCTTCCTCATCTTTTCACTACGCTTTCTTGAATCTGTTGTTATTATAACAATAAAAAAAAGAAAGACTGAAAAGTTTCTATTTTGCGAACTTTCCAGTCTTAAAAATTATGGATGATTTCATTTTTCCATTGGGAATCCGTATTTATTTTGATACGCAATTGCAATTCGTTCAATTAACAGCTGATATAAAACAGGATGGTTTTGGACTAAATCTTTATATTCCCAATCAATACATAGATCAACTCGAGGGTCTTTCTCCATTTCGCTGTTTGAAGTAAACAGAACTACTTTTGCTTTTGTTTCTTCAAAACACTTCTTTGATGGAGCATCTGTCAGATGCGTATACTCACTAATATACCTTCCGGAATTTGAAAAAATAAGCAGTAGTGTATTTTCTTTTGCATGACTAATATACTCTACTTGTTTTCTGTCATTTGTAGTTGTGTAAATGAACTTCTGGTAAAAAGACATTTTATGTTGAAAATTCAATGCAGCAGTCTCTGAATATCCTTCTCCAAATGCGGCTACTTCTTCATAATCATGAATCAACGTGACCAAGTGTTCTATTTTTTTAGAGTCAGTATTGAAAAATAAATAGCGAATATCTGAAAACAGCACATCCAGATATTCTTCCGTTCCTTTTTGCAATATATAATCTGTAATATTTATCGTATTTAGATCTTTTATGTAAACTTCTCTTTTCCCTCTACTGTATGCTTCTGCTTTAAATTCTTTGTAATCCTCAAATCCTAATTGCTTAACGAATTTGGAGATTGTAGATTTTGAAACAGAGCATAAATCAGCCATAGCACCTATGGAAATGTTATTCAATTGATGAATATGTTCCAGCATAACTCGAGCAATATGATGTTCTATTGATTCTGGTGACATCTCACCGGTTATTGATGATAGTCTTGTATATAGTGTGCCCATATATTTTCTCCCTCATGATTTTCTCTTGTGGTGATTCTGTTTTCATAATAACATAAAATGTTTAGGGAAGTACAGTAAGATTACCAAAGATGAATTTATCACGTTGATGAGTGTTCTTGTAAATCCGATATGCGGAAATCTCCTGAAAATTTCTTTCCATCTTCTATTTGTTGCACACTACCGTTATCTTATCGATTATCAATTTTTTCCGGAAACATATCATGATTACTCATACGATTCCAGGCAACCTGCTCCCAGTTGGTACCTGGCTTTCCATAATTACAATACGGATCGATGGACAAACCTCCACGTGGAAGGAATTTTCCCCAGACTTCTATATATTTTGGTTCAAGAAGCTTGACAAGATCTTTCATAATTATATTGATCACATCTTCATGAAAATCTCCATGGTTTCGGAATGAGAACAAATACAATTTCAAGGATTTACTCTCCACAAGACGTTCGTCCGGAACATAGGAAATCGTGATCGTTGCAAAATCTGGCTGTCCGGTGATTGGGCACAGACTTGTGAATTCCGGGCAGTTGAACTTGACGAAGTAATCGTTTTCAGGATGTTTATTCTGAAATGCCTCCAATACAGACGGATCATAATCCATCCGGTATTCTGTTTGCTGATTTCCCAATAATGTTAAATTTTCTTTTTCTCTCATTGCTTTCTCCTCTATCTCAACGCAGGGTCTTCTACGTGATTCGCCTGAAATGCTGCTGCGCGATCAATGCATGTTCCGCATTTTCCGCAAGGCTTCTCTCCACCTTCGTAACAGGACCATGTCAATTCATACGGAACTCCCAGTTCTAATCCAATCCGTACTACTTCGGCTTTGGATACATTTACAAAAGGAGCTTCTATTTTCAGCTGATGTCCGGAGCCTTCCCAGATTGCTTCATTCATTGCCTGATTGAATACCGGTGAGCAATCTGGATAAGCAAAACCAGCAGAATCATCTGCATGAGCTCCATAATAAATCACTCCACATTCCTTGCTCAGTGCGATACTTGCTGCCGAAGAAAGAAATAACCCATTTCGGAACGGTACATATGTGCTTACAGGCTTATCGCCATTTGTTTTTGAAATCTGCTCTGCGTAACTCTCCTCCGGAATTTCTTCCGTGGACTGTTGAAGCAGTGAACAGTTGCTATATTGAAATATCTTGCTTAAATCCAGGAACAGATGCTCCACGCCATAATATTCGGCAACTGCTATTGCAGCCCTGATTTCTTTATCGTGCTTCTGTCCATAGGAAACCGAGAGTGCAATCACCTGGTCTTTCCCGTACTTTTTGATTGCCAGTCCTAATGCCGTTGTTGAATCGATTCCTCCACTAAAGAGAACTAATGCTTTCATCTCCATCACCTCACTACTTATTTATACGCCCCGTTCATTTGGATCCCAGATTACTTTATGCATCTGAATCTGCAGACGCACACCATTCAACCGATGTTTCAGCATAAATTCTACGATCTGCACTGGTTCTATGGATCCAAAAACAGGACTAAGATACACATGACACCTGTTTGTCAGATCATAAGTCTGAATCACGTCCAGTGCTTTTAACAGATCTTTCTGGCTGCCACATACAAATTTTACAGTATCATCTTTTCCAAGCAGTTCCATGTTCTCTGTTATCATATATTCTTCGCACCCGCTTGACGGTAACTTATAATCCATTGTAAATACCGGTCGTTCTTCACAAAATGCAGACAAATCAACTGCGCCATTTGTCTCAATTTCGACCTGTAAACCGGCTTGTAAAAGAAGGTGGATCAATTCTCTGATATCTTTTTGCAGTAACGGTTCTCCACCTGTAAGTGTCACATTGCGAATTCCGGTTCCTAAAACATAATTTAAAATCTCTTCCGGGGTTTCCTCTTCATATGGGCAATCCGGTTCATTGGCCCACATAGTATCACAATAGCTACAACGCAGATTGCATCCTTTGAAACGAACAAAGACTGCCAATTCTCCAGCCCGTGTGCCTTCCCCATTAATACTGGTGAATTTTTCTACTACTTTCATTTACTCTTCCTCATAAACCGCGCAATTATTCGGTGTCTCATATACTTCCACACAATGAACCCCGTATCCAAGTTCTGTTAATTTCTTGTAGAAATAATATGCAAAATTCTCTGCCGTTGGACGAAAGGAAACTTGCTCCAAATGAAAGTCCTCATTCTGAAGTGCAGCTACTGTTTCTGCTTTCAGTGATCCCGTCTCGTAAATCAGACTATGATCAAAGGAATCGCAAAGTTTTTTCAGATCCTTTTTCAGATTACCAAAGTCCACTACCATTCCTCGTGTCTGTCCTTCTTGCTCCAGCTCCTGACTTTTGATTTTTGCAACAACATTCCAACGATGTCCGTGGATATTTCTGCATTTTCCCTCATATTTCCAGAGAAAATGTGCTGCGTCAAAACTGGCTTTTGTTTGCAAATAATACATATTTCAACTCTCCTGTATTTGAAATGTATGTACCTTTTAAGAGCTGTGTATCCTAAGCGGAGCGTTTTATATATATGGGAAAGTATTTCCTGAATAATATAAAAAGCTCTGCGTACTTCTTTGCACGCAGAGCCTAGAATCTTCTTAACTAGCCCTGGTTTTGTTTTTCGACAGGAAGGTACAAATGAACTGTCGGCTGTTTTTCACAGCATGAAAATTATACCACAGAAAATCAGTTTGTCAAATTGGTTTTTCTATTTTAATGAAATGGTGTCCTATTTCCCATATTCTATTCTCCCAGGAAATATCTTCCATAAGCATCTGCTGCCTTAATTGCTGCGCATACAGTCTCAGGTGTCACCTCAAATGGCATGTTATGAAGTGTATCATTCTCTGCACAGGCTGCTGTCGCAACTGCCATAAGCTTCTCGTCTGTCACTTCTGTAATACCAAGTTCTTTTAATGTAACAGGAAGTCCCAGTTCAATGCACCAATCTATAATGTCTTCCAGTTCTTCTGCCGGAATGTCTTCCAGAACAAGCTGTGTGATTGTTCCAAATGCAACTTTCTCTCCATGATACATATGATGACACTCGTCCAAAACTGTGAATCCATTATGGATTGCATGTGCTCCTGCAAGACCGCCACTCTCAAATCCGATTCCACTAAGCAATGTATTAGCTTCAATTACCTTCTCAACAGCTTTTGTGCAGGCTCCTGCTTCCAGAGCAAGTTTTGCCTTCACACCTTCATTCATCAATGTATCAAAGCACAGTTTTGCGAGTGACATCGCTGCCATAGTAACATTTCCACCAGCACAAGTTGTTGCTTCGCTAGCCTGACAGGCTCTTGCTTCAAAATAAGTTGCAAGTGCATCACCCATTCCGGAAACTGTCAGTCTGACTGGTGATTTTGCAATGATTTCTGTGTCCATCAGAACCATGTTTGGATTAGCTGGGAGGAATAAGTATTCTTCGAATACGCCTTCATCAGTATAAATAACAGAAAGTGCACTGCATGGCGCATCTGTAGATGCAATTGTCGGACAGATCAGTACCGGCACTTCTTTGTAATAAGCAACTGCTTTCGCAGTATCAAGGATCTTTCCTCCGCCAATACCAATAACAACATCACAGCCCTTTTCATTCATAACGGCTACCAAACGATTAATTTCTGTCTTGCTACATTCTCTGTTGAAATACTCATACACTGGTTCAATATCATATCCTTCAAATCCAACTTTGAGAACGTCTTCAATACGTTTATACCCCGACTCTGTGATCAGTACAAGTGCTTTTTTACCATACTTCTGAGCATATTCACCCAGCTTTTTCATCTCACCTGCACCTTGAACATATTTGCTTGGACTACATAAAATATTTGCCATTTTTGTCTGCCTCCTAAACTCCTTATTTGTATGTTATTAAATTAACAATCCAAAGATATTGTAGCCCTTCTCAGCAAAAGTGTCAATAAAATCCAATTGAATTTTCTGTAAGAAATCGGCTATATAATCACTACTCACAGCTGTCTGTATCAAACAACCCTTTTATTCATCTCAACGTGCAAACACCCCTGCTAAAAATCCCCTCTTCGTCACCTGCTGGACTTCTGCCCCACTTCTCATAATCAGCGCAAACATTCCCATATTGCGAAGATCCTGCCGCAGGTTTACTGCCTGTTCTTCTGCCAAACCATCTTTTACTAAGAATGGCGTATCATTCAGGCTCACATTCTTCGGGAAATCATATTTTCTCGCGATGCTTACAAACTCTGACCTCTTACCGATGTAGTCAACCATACTTCCAAGCGCGATCACCTGTTTTGAAGGATACACCGATGGATCTACTTCATACACTTCTTTTTCATCACCGACTGGTTCAAACTTATATTTTGCTGTATAGAAATCCAGTGCCTCCTCAATATAAGAACACGCCTCTCCGTCAAGTTCTTCATACAAAACACATGGCAGACTCGCTACAATTCTTCTTGTTTCTGTTTTTTCCATTCCTGTTAAAATCTGCAGAAATTTAGCAACTTCCAATTCTTTTCCGTTACAATCAATTAATGTTACTTTATAAAATAGTTCTTTGTTTATCATAGTCTTGCTCCATTTTCATTTTTTATAACAAAAATTTTATTTTATTATAACTGAAACAGGGTGATACTGTCTACAGATTTTCTGTTTACAGCATCACCCTGTATTTTACTTATTTTCTCACTGAATAAAATTTAAAAACTATCAGATTTCATTTCCAGCCTGATACCCGCTGCGAATCGCTGCTGAGATATCTGCTGTTCTCTCACCGCTGCAGTCTCCAACATATACAAATGGAACTGTCAGCTTACTGTCGTCGAAGAGATTCTTCTTAGACCCGAGTGCATTCACAATTGTATCTGCTTCAATTGTAACCTCTGACTCGTCTTTTGTATTCACAGCATGAATCACATTATTCTCGATAGAATTTACTCTTGTATTCACATACTCTTTAACACCATGCTCTTCGAAGTCTTTTTTGATCAGTGGCATTACTGTCTCGGATTCTCCTGTTGCAATCTGATCCAGCATCTCGATAATGCTTACTTTGAGACCTTTCTGTGCAAGGAATTCTGCTGTTTCAGTTCCAACTAATCCTCCGCCAAGTACTGCACATGCTCCACTCACTTCGCATCCTGCAAGAACATCCCAGGCAGAAACAACATTGCTGTCTGTAACAGACATTGGAAGATCCATGTTATGCGCACCGATAGCAAGAATTACATGATCAAACTTATTCAGCTCTTCACAATCTGCTTCTGTATTTAATTTCACATCCACAGAAAGTTCTGGTAGAATCTTCTCATAATATTCAATAGATCTTAAAATCTCGCTCTTTCTTGGCGGAACTGCTGCCAAATGAATCTGTCCACCAATCTTATCTGATTTCTCAAATACGGTTACTTCATGTCCACGTTTTGCTGCAACTCTTGCTGCCTCAAGTCCGGCGATTCCTGCACCTACAACTGCAACCTTTTTCTTCTCGTCTGCAGGTTTGATAAATATAGTTCCTTCGTTTCCGTTCTCTGCATTTAATACACAGGAAATGTATTTACGTCCCTGAATTGCATCTACGCATCCTTTATTACAGTTCAAGCATTCTCTGATGCACTCTCCGGATATAGCTTTATTGGCAATATCTGCATCTGCAAGCATGGAACGTCCATAAGCTACGATATCGGCATCTCCGTCTTCGAGGATCTTCTCTCCTGCTTCTAAGCTGACAACACGACCAACTGTTGCAACCGGAACGGATACCAGTTTCTTTACTTCTCTTGCTACTGGAAGTGTCCAGTTATATGGAACATCTCCCATTGGCGGAATTGTATCTCCCATATTTCCTGTATGGTTCGCCTGAGCAACCTGAATCATATCGATTCCGGCCTCATCAAGCATCTTTGCAAACCGGATTCCTTCTTCTGCCTCAAGTCCGCCTTTTCCACGAAGTGATCCATCAGGATTTACTGTAATGATTGGCAGTTTATACTCAATCATAAGATCCGGTGCAGCTTCTTTGATTGCTGCTACTACTTCGAGTGCATATCTTGTACGGTTCTCAAGACTTCCTCCATACTGATCTTCTCTATGGTTCAGAATTTTTGAACAAAGGGAACCAAGAAGACGATCTCCATGTACTTCAATCGCGTCGATTCCTGCTTTCTGCGCCTTTGCTGCACATGCAGCGATACTGTTTTTAATATCATCTAACTGCTCAACCGTTGCCTCTGTTACAAAATGCTGCATATCATGATGAAGTTTTGCATAAGCGCCTTTCGTAAGTCTGTCGCATTCTTCCATCTGTTTCTTTGCTTCTTCCGCATTTCCCTCTGCCTGTGCTTTTGCCGCAGCCTGTCTTGCAATACCTGCCTCCATGATCATTCGTCCAACTCCAGGAACATCATACTCCGGATGGAATAACTGAAGTGCAAGCTTACAGTCATACTTATGTAATGTATCTGCCAGATTTTTATATACTGGAATCTGACTGTCATCATAAAGCTTTGGTGTCGGTGAAGCTGTTCTTACAGGAGCTACATCTCCGATAACAACATATGCTGCTCCACCTTTCGCAAGTCTTTCATAGAAATTCAGACTTCTCTCCCCAATCGATCCGTCTCTTTCTTCATATCCTGTTGTAAGTGGTGGAAACATGATTCTGTTTTTAAAAGTAAGATTTCCAACTTTAATTGGTTCTGATAATTTATTCCCCATCTTTTTTCTCCGTTCTGCTTTATTTTTAATATCTTTCAAATTAACATACTTGAGACTTCATGCATAATTTTTGTCAGCATTTGCTGACATCTCTTTTAGCAATTATAATTCTTCTGCCAGTTTATGTCCTGCCGCAATTGCATCTTTCAGTGTTCCGACTTTATCACAGTCTCCGATAAAATGAACTCTCTCTTCTGTAGTCTCTACCTTGTTCGGTGCATAACCGACTGCAAAGATCAGTGTATCCGCATCTGTGATATGATATTCCTGTCCGTCTTTCTCATAAGTGATCGTAGTCTCATCAACCTTCGTCACCTGACTGTTCAGTTCAATCTTCACACCTTTTCTCTTGAGTCTCATTGTCAGCTGACTCTTAGCTGCTCCGCCTTCACCCGGCATCAGTGATGACGTCATCTCGATTACTGTAATGTCACGGTTTGCAGGGAACATGTCATCAATCAGTGGTGCAAGATAATCTGCTGTCTCACATCCGACTGATCCACCACCAAGAATAACAATCTTTCTTCCCGGATATTTTCTTCCTGCAAGAACGTCATCGGCTGTCATTGTCTGCTTAAATACTTTGAATGGAGGAATTTCCTTCGGAACTGCTCCTGTAGAACAGACAACCTCATAATCCTTAAATTCTCCCGCAAGCATTTCCGGTGTTACTTCGCAGTTCATACGAACTTCAATTCCTTCATTTCTCAGACGACGTGCCATGAATTTAATCACTTTGCAAAGTTCCTGCTTGGCGATTGGAACTGCTGCAAGTCTTAAGAGTCCTCCGAACTCACCACTCTTTTCGCAAAGAACAACCTCATGTCCGCGTTTCTTGGCAACATAAGCCGCTTCCATTCCTGCCGGACCTGCACCGATCACAAGAACTTTCTTCTTCTCGTCTGCTTCTTTGATCTCGTCAGACTCTACTGATGGATTCACTGTACAGCTGATCGGATTACCGAACATGATTCCTGTCAGGCAGCGTCCGCATCCGATACATGGACGGATATCATCTGTCTTTCCTTCTGCAGCTTTATTAACAAATTCACTGTCACACAGGTTTGGACGACCGATCATGCAGATGTCGGTCTTTCCGTTAGCAATAAGTTCTTCCGCTACCCATGGCTCGTTGATTCTTGCAACTGTAGATACCGGAATGTTCACATGCTTTCTGATCTCCTCACTTGCGTGTGCATGCGGTGCCGGTGATGTACCAGGTGCAGGCATGGAGCTTCCTCTCTTGATTGTATTTCCTCCGGAAACATGGATGAAATCAACACCTGTTTTCTCAAGCTGTTTGGATACATAGATCATGTCGTTCAGTGTCAGACCACCTTCACTGTACTCATCTCCTGAAATACGAACATCAATAATGAAATCATCACCACAAAGTTCACGGATCTTTGCAATTACTTCAAGTGTCAGTCTGAGACGTCCGTTAATGTCTCCGCCGTACTCATCTGTTCTCTTATTATAAAGTGGTGTAAGGAATCCACCGAGCAGTCCATGCGCATGTGCACACTGGATCTCGACTCCGTCTCCGCCTGCGATCTGGAAACGGCGTGCAGCCTCTCCAAACTGCTGAACAAGTACATGCAGTTCTTCTACTGTTACTGCTCTCGGTGCTGATTTTGCATAATAAGGACCAACATTGGACGGTGCGATCAGCTGAGGCGTTCCCGGAATTGGAAATGCCATATAAGCCGGATGGAATAACTGTGCTAAGATCTTCGTATCATACTGATGCACTGCATCTACCAGTTTCTTCCATCCTGGAATATAAGAATCATCATAGATTGACATATCTCCCGGCAAGTATGTATATACCGGCTCTACTGTCGTAACTTCTGTAACGATCAGTCCGACTCCACCCTTCGCTCTGGCTGAATAATGCTCAACCAACGCATCTGTCACATAGCCTTTATCTGCCATGTTTGTGGAAATCGGCGGCATAAAGATTCTGTTCTTTACCGTTGTCTTTCCAATCTTAATTGGTTCAAATAAATGTGGAAAATATTCATTCATTTTCTGTTCCTCCAATTTGTTTTCTTCCGTTCTTTTGTCTTACGATTATTTTAACTTATAATCATTTCTGCTTCTGTGTATATCTTAACTTTAGACATTGAATACTGACGAATCTTTTTATCCAGTAAATCCATTGCAAGAAGAACACCTTCTGTGTCAGATATTCTCATTTGTACCAGCTTTAGATCCTGGTATATATAGTCAGGAATCATACCAAATCCGACAACTTTCACTTCCTGTGGGATGTTCACTCCATACTTTCGAAGCGCCGTCAACGCACCAATTGAAATCTGTTGATTTTCAAATAAAATTCCTTGCGGAAGCGGATTTTTTCTCAACCAGTCTAACAAAGTCTCCGTTATCCTTGGAATTTCATCTCCAAAATCAAGAATATGTTTTGCAGATGCAGTATCTTCGTTAGACTTTGTATTTAAAAATGCTTCTTTACGAACTCGATAATTATAATTATCTTTCCCTGTGCAGAAATAATAAATATCTGATGCACCTTCCTTGTACAGATAATCCACAGCACTTTTTAGCATTTGTCTATTGTCTGCACATACGCTGCTATACCGACTATCTGGAAGTTCACAGTCATAAAGAACCAATGGTTTTTTGATTCTATCAAGCAGGTTTTGATCTTCTTCTTTTAATTCGGTTCCAAAAAGAAGAACGCCTGCCACAAAATCCATATTACATTCCGTAATCACTGCTTCTGTTTGCGCAATGTCATCATTTAAATACGTCACTCCATAAAGATATCCAAGTCTTCTTGCTTCAGAATCAAATGTAGCAAGTACATCTGACCAGAGATCTGTTTCTGAATTACACGCAGCACCTTTGCTGTGATTAACGATCACTATTTTGATCATCTGATTCACCGGATGGCCAGACACTGTAACGATATTCTCTTTTACCGGGATCACTCCGTTATTCTTCTTCATTTCTTCCAGACATTCCAAAACCATTCTTCTGGTTTCTTCATTGACTCCCGGCTTTCCGTTTACTGCAAGCGAAACTGTCGCTTTGGAAACTCCGAGATGCCTTGCAATGTCTACCATCTTTATCTTCATGTGTGATGCCTCGTTTTTTCTAGATTGTAGTAAAATTAATTTCAAAATCGTCATATATTCAAACTTTAACTATTTCTGAAAATGAATACCGTTCGTAATCATTAATTCTTATATTCCTTTATTATCCTATATAACTCATTGTTTTATTATTATAACAAACTATCTTGAAATAAGACAATTTTTTGTGGGTAATATTTATGGATTAAAATATTTCTTTCATATCATTAAATGCGATCAAAAATCTTCCGAAATCATAATCAGAACAATACTCTTCTGCTCTTTTAAAAGCCATCATCCATACAGGCATATCTTTTAAAATAAAAAATAATCAATTTATGATAATATAGCCATCTATATTTTGCCCACAAGTTAGTTTTTGTGTGGGCAAAGTGTGGGCAAAGCACCGTGTATGATTTGTGGGCAATGGAATAAAAAGGAGGTATTCACAAATAATTGTGTTTACCTCCTAATTTTTTGGTTATATTTGACTATTTTTGTCTATTCTTAGAATTTACCAGCCTTTGCAGCTTCTTCTACAGCAACTGCTACAGCAACAGTCATACCAACCATCGGGTTGTTTCCTGCTCCGATAAGTCCCATCATCTCAACGTGAGCCGGTACAGATGAAGATCCAGCGAACTGTGCATCAGAGTGCATACGTCCCATTGTATCTGTCATTCCGTAAGAAGCCGGTCCAGCTGCCATGTTGTCTGGGTGAAGTGTACGTCCTGTACCACCACCTGAAGCAACTGAGAAGTATTTCTTTCCAGCTTCGATACGCTCTTTCTTATATGTTCCTGCTACTGGGTGCTGGAATCTTGTAGGGTTTGTAGAGTTACCTGTGATAGATACGTCTACATTCTCTTTCCACATGATCTTAACACCTTCTACTACGTCGTTAGCTCCGTAGCAGTTAACTTTCGCACGAAGTCCTTCAGAGTATGCTTTGCGGAATACTTCTTTCAGTTCTCCTGTGTGATAGTCAAGTTCTGTCTCAACGTATGTAAATCCGTTGATACGTGCGATGATCTGAGCAGCGTCCTTTCCAAGACCGTTCAGGATAACACGCAGAGGTTTTTTACGAACTTTGTTTGCTTTCTCAGCGATACCGATAGCACCCTCAGCTGCTGCGAATGACTCGTGTCCAGCCAGGAATGCGAAGCACTCTGTATCTTCTTCAAGAAGCATTTTTCCAAGGTTACCATGTCCAAGACCAACTTTTCTCTGATCTGCAACAGATCCCGGAATACAGAAAGACTGAAGTCCTTCTCCGATTGCTGCTGCTGCATCAGCTGCCTTTGTACATCCCTTTTTGATTGCGATAGCAGCACCTACTGTGTAAGCCCACTTAGCGTTCTCGAAACAGATTGGCTGAATTCCTTCAACCATCTTGTAAACGTCAAGACCAGCTGCTTTAGTTACTTCTGCAGCTTCTTCGATGGAGTTGATTCCATACTCAGCGAGTTTTGCAAGAATCTGTTTTTCTCTTCTTTCATATGATTCAAATAATGCCATTGAAATAGTCCTCCTTACTCTTTTCTTGGGTCAATGATCTTAACAGCATCGTCAACACGTCCGTACTGTCCTTTCGCTTTCTCAAGCGCTACAGCCGGCTCGTCTCCAGCTTTGATGAAGTCCATCATCTTACCGAAGTTTACAAACTGATATCCGATGATCTCATCATCTTCGTTCAGTGCGATTCCTGTTACATAACCATCTGTCATCTCAAGATAACGAGGTCCTTTTTTCAGTGTTCCGTACATTGTACCAACCTGTGAACGAAGTCCTTTTCCAAGGTCCTCAAGTCCTGCTCCTATCGGAAGTCCGTCCTCTGAGAATGCACTCTGAGTTCTTCCGTAAACAATCTGAAGGAACAGTTCTCTCATAGCTGTGTTGATAGCATCACATACAAGGTCTGTATTCAGAGCTTCAAGAAGTGTTCTTCCCGGAAGGATCTCAGAAGCCATAGCTGCAGAATGTGTCATTCCTGAACATCCGATTGTCTCAACAAGTGCCTCCTGGATGATTCCGTCTTTTACGTTCAGTGTGAGCTTACAAGTACCCTGCTGTGGAGCACACCAGCCTACACCGTGTGTAAGTCCGGAGATATCTTTGATTTCTTTTGCCTTTACCCATTTAGCTTCTTCTGGAATTGGAGCTGCGCCATGGTTTACGCCCTGGGCTACCGGACACATCATTTCTACTTCGTGTGAATAAATCATGTTAATACTCCTTTCAATATGTATGATTTTCTTCGTATACGGTACACTATTTTTTTCGCACAAAAACTGACAGCTCTGCATCATTTTTAACACTGAACTGTCTGCGCGGTGAGAAGTTGATTTGTCACCTGCCACAAAATCTTTCTCCCTGCACCATATGTATTTATTTTCGCACAATTTGTCGCATTCGTCAATCACAACTTTGACAAGATTTTCACCATCTGAGGGAAAGAATTATATAAATATGACACTTGACAAATTTATGTATAAGAAAAGCAGCTTCTGTATCCTTTTGGAAACAGTTACTGCTTCAACTTAATCTTTTCTTATTACACCGGCATCTCTTCCACCAGACGTTCCTTCAGCATCTCCAACGCTGCTTTCACAGTATCCAGTCTGTTCTCCATCCGGCTTCCATTCCAACGACACTCTTTCACTGTCGTCTTCCCATTCAGATAACATCCAATATATACAAGACCAACCGGCTTTTCTTCTGTTCCACCTCCAGGCCCTGCAATTCCTGTTGCACTTAGTGCCGCATCCGCATTCGCAGCCCTTGCCGCACCCTCAGCCATCTCATGCGCTGTCTGTTCACTCACGGCACCGTAAGCTTCAAGTGTCTCATGAGAAACGTGAATTAGACGTTCCTTTGCCTCATTCGAATACGTAACATATCCCTCGTTCAGCACATCTGATGCTCCTGCCACATTGACTAACGTTCCTGCAATCAATCCACCTGTACAGGATTCTGCTGTTGTCACATGAAGTTTACGCTCTGCAAGAAGATCTACTACAACTTCTTCCAGACTTTTCTCACCTGCAGCTTTCTCTTTAAAAAACCACTCCAGATACATCTCTTACATGCCTCCCTTTGTAAGAACCTCTCTGTTTGCCCACACATAGTCTACCAGAGAAATCACAGTAAGTGCTGTGGCAATCCAAATCAGTACTGTTCCAACCATGTCGAATACACCGCCAAAATCAGCAATCAGAACAATGATCATTGCCATCTGAGATACTGTCTTGAATTTTCCCCAGTAATTTGCTGCGATAACAACGCCATTATCAGATGCTACCAGACGGAAACCACTGATAATAAACTCTCTTGCAATAATAACAATAACAACTGCTGTCGGAAGTTTTCCCGAAGGAATCAGACAGATCATTGCTGAGCAGACAAGAAGTTTATCTGCCAGCGGATCCATAAACTTTCCAAAATTTGTTACAAGATTGTATTTTCTTGCAATCTTACCATCCAGCATATCTGTCAGACTTGCAACAATAAAAAGTACAAGTGCAATCCATTTATTCGCAGCTCCGCCTACATCTGTCAACATAAAGAAAACAAAAAACGGAACCATAATCACACGTAATACTGTTAATTTGTTTGGTAAATTCATACTACATCAACTCTCCTATCAAATCATAATCTAATGCTCCGGTCACTTTAACCTTTGCAAAATCTCCGGAAATCAATTCTACGTCAGTATTGATAAAGATCAGGCCGTCTACATTCGGTGCATCACGATAAGTTCTTCCAACGTAGGCATTCTCATCTGCGACTTTACCTTCGATCATGACAAGAACTTCTCTTCCAATCATGTCTTCCGCTTTATCGAATGCAATTTCCTGCTGAAGTTCCATGATATCTGCCTGACGATCCTCTTTCACTTCTTCATCAATCTGATCTTCGAATGTGGCTGCTGGTGTATCTTCCTCCGGAGAATACGTAAATGCTCCAAGACGATCAAACTCAAGTGTGTCAATGAATTCCATCACCTCTTCATGCTGCTCCTGCGTCTCTCCCGGAAAGCCTGTGATCAGTGTTGTTCTAAGACAGATATCCGGGATTTCCTTACGAAGCTTCTGCACAATGTCGATCAGCTCCTGTTTTGAAGTTCTGCGTCCCATTCTCTTCAAGATGGTATCATTCGCATGCTGGATTGGGAGATCAAGATAATGACAGATCTTCGGTTCTTCTTTCATTACCTGGATCAGTTCATCTGTGATTTCCTCCGGATAACAATATAAAATACGGATCCAACGGATTCCACTGATCTTGCAAAGTTCACGGAGCAGCTTTGGAAGAGATTTCTCTCCATAAAGATCTTTTCCATAAAGCGTTGTCTCCTGAGCAACAAGAATCAATTCTTTTACGCCCTGCTCTGCCAGATCCTGTGCTTCTTTCAGAAGGCGTTCCATCGGTACACTTCTAAAGTTTCCACGGATTTTCGGAATGATGCAGTACGTACAATGTTTGTCACATCCTTCTGCGATCTTCAGATATGCAAAATGTCCTCCTGTTGTTACAAGACGCTTCGTCTCCGGTAATGGAAGAGCATCAAGGTCAGCTGTCATAACTTCATGCTGTCCGGCAAGTGCCGCATCTACCGCATCCAGAATGCGATCATATGCAGTTGTTCCAAGAACTTCATCTACCTCCGGAATCTCATCAAGAATCTCCTGACGATAACGCTCTGCCATACATCCTGTAACGATCAATGCCTTTGCACTGCCATTCTTCTTATATTCTGCCATCTCAAGAATATTCTGGATGCTTTCCTCCTTCGCATCATGGATAAAACAACAGGTGTTGATCACAATAATATCAGCCTCCTGTTCATCATTCGTCATCTCGTAACCTCTTGAAGCAAGCATTCCAAGCATTACTTCTGTATCCACCAGATTTTTATCACATCCTAAGGATATAAAAAGTATCTTCATATATTAGTAAAACCTCCTGGTCATCCTCTCTAAAAAATATAAATAAATCTCACCTTCTGTGCATCATTCCATACATTCCATGCATGCACAAAACGTTCAACAACAACGTCAAAAGAGCAGATTGCATTTTCTGCATCTGCTCCGTTACTGTTCTGATTCTACTCTTCGTCAGTGTCCTCAGGTAAGATCTTAAGCTCACCTTCATTCAGTTCTTCGATTGCAATGGAAAGCGGCTTCTGTCCGTCTTTCACAGGTACAAGCGGAAGTTCTCCGGCGATCAGCTGTCTTGCACGCTTAGATGTAGCCATTACGATAGAATAACGGCTGTTTACAACCTTAGAATCTCCCTCTTCAACGTCTTTGTTAACTACTTTCATCAAGTCAGTATAAGATGGATGCAGCATATTAATTTTCTCCTTTCAACTCTTCCAATTCTTCTTTTATGTCATTCATAAAATTCACATTGCGTGAACTTCTGTGGTGTTCTCCCTGGATAATAGAATGCATCTCTTCAACACAATCATCCAGTTCATCATTCACGACAAGATAGTCATAAGCACTCATTCCCTCTGCCTCTTCACAGGCACGGTTCATTCTGGACTCAATAACCTCCATCGTCTCTGTCCCTCTTCCTACCAGACGGGACTTCAGTTCTCTGGCATTCGGCGGTGTCACAAACATCAGAAGCGTATCCGGGAACTTTTCTTTCACTTTCAGTGCTCCCTGAATCTCGATCTCAAGAATCACATCTTTCCCTTCATCCAACATCTTCTCAACATATGCACGCGGTGTGCCATAATAGTTTTCCACGTATTTAGCATACTCTATCAATTCATTATTGGCAATCATTTTTTCAAATTTCTCCCTGGAAAGGAAGAAATATTCTCTGCCATCTACTTCCCCGTCACGTGGACCTCTTGTTGTCGCAGAGATGGATAAAGCATAATTCTCCGGATATTTTCTCATTAATTCTTTCATCAATGTACCTTTTCCGGCTCCTGAGAATCCGGATACGACAATCAAAATACCTTTTTTATTCATGATCCTGCCCTCTTTTACTCTATTCTATATTCTGTATCTGCTCTCTGATCTTCTCGATCTCTGTCTTCAGACTGATCGCATGATTGGAAACCTCGATATCATTCGCTTTAGACAAAATCGTATTTGCTTCGCGATTCATCTCCTGCGCAATGAAATCCAGCTTACGCCCGATTCCTTCTTTCTCCTCCAATGTTGCTCTCATATGCTGAATATGGCTCTTCAACCGCACAACTTCCTCATCTGTACAGATCTTATCTGCATACAGAATCACTTCTGCTGCCAGGCGGTTTTCTTCCATCTGTGTATCTGCCAGTAACTCAGCCACTTTCTCTTCCAGCTTCTGTCGGTATTCTGCCACAATCTGTGGAGAACGTTCTTCTACCGCAGAGACTTCCTGCTCCAGAAATGTAAGCTTCGCAAGAATATCTTTCTTCAGGTTCTCACCCTCTGTTATTCTCGTCTCAACAAACTGTGTAAAAGCCCCTTCCAGTGCTTTCTTCAGTCCATTCCAAAGCTCCTCTTCATCTTCCACTTGCTCTTCCATCGTAAGAACTTCCGGAAATCTTGCAAGTGCAGATACGCTGATGTCATTTTCCAGCCCGAATTCTTCTTCCATCTGCTTAAAATATTTCATATATTCTGCCGCGATCAATGGATTATATTTCACAGAGCTCTGCGCCTGTGACAAATCTTCATATATAATAAAGATATCAACTTTCCCGCGGTTCGCATAAGACTTCAGAAGTGCCCGGATGGATGTTTCAAAAAAATTAAGTTTCTTCGGCATTCTGATGTTCACATCAAGATAACGGTGGTTTACACTCTTTAACTCAACGGTAAACTTCTTGGAATCCTGCTGAATCTCACATCTGCCAAAGCCTGTCATACTTTTGATCATTGTCTTCATCCTCTGTTTACTATAATCTAATCTATTATACATCAAATGTTTGTAAATGGTCAACAAGTCTTTTATAAAGATTCGATTTATGTTACAATTAAAAAATGTGAAAACAAACCTTTTATTCAGGAGGAAACAATATGGCTTTTGATGGAATCGTTGTGGCGAGTCTCGCCAGCGAATTAAAACATAAATTATTAAACGGAAGAATTTCAAAGATTGCACAACCGGAAGCGGATGAGCTTCTTCTGACAGTCAAATCAACGGAAGGTCAGTATCGTCTGTCGATTTCGGCGGATGCTTCTCTTCCGCTGATCTATCTGACCTCAAAGAATAAGCCAAGTCCGATGACTGCCCCAAACTTCTGTATGCTTCTTCGTAAACATATCAGCGGCGGCCGCATTGTTGATATCTGGCAGCCGGGACTTGAGCGTATTATTCATTTTACAATTGAACATCTCGATGAACTTGGTGACCTCTGCCGGAAAGATCTGATCGTCGAGATCATGGGAAAACACAGCAATATCATTTTCTGTAACGATCAGGGTAAGATCATTGACAGTATCAAACATGTATCTGCACAGATGAGTTCTGTCCGGGAAGTTCTTCCGGGAAGAGAGTATTTCATTCCGGACACCATGCAGAAAGTAGATCCGCTCACGGTAACTTCTGAAGAATTCGCAGCGCATCTGACAGGTAAACCAATGCCACTTGCCAAAGCAATTTATACAAGTTTTACCGGAATCAGTCCTGTAACCGCGGAGGAGATCTGCTCCCTTGCAGGAATGGATTCTTCTGTCCCGGCCCAGGAGTATTCTGCTGATATTTTACTTCATCTATATACACAATTTGAGATTTATTTATCCGCGATCAAAGAAGATACCTTTTCACCCGGTATTTATTTCGATGGAAAAGAGCCAAAAGAATTCTCTGCTCTTCCACTGAGTCATTTTGTCAACTATGCAAGGGTAGAATATGATTCTGTTTCCGAAGTACTTGAGACTTATTATTCGACACGCAGTCTCATTACCCGCATCCGACAGAAATCGGTTGATCTGCGTCACGTAGTTCAGACTGCATTAGAACGAAACCGGAAAAAATATGACTTGCAGCTGCGTCAGTTGAAAGACACAGAAAATCGTGAAAAATTTAAAGTGTACGGCGAATTGATCAACACTTATGGATACAATCTGGAGGAAGGCGCAGAGACTCTTGAATGCCTGAACTATTACACCAATGAAATGGTATCCATTCCGATGGATCCATTAAAGACACCGCAGGAGAATTCCCAGCGTTATTTTGCAAAATATAACAAGCAAAAACGTACTTTTGAAGCACTTTCTGTTCTTTGCAAAGAGACATTGGACGAGATCACTTATCTGGAATCCATTCAGACGGCACTTGATATTGCACTGACAGAAGATGATCTTGCTGAAATCAAAGAAGAGCTCACAAACTCCGGCTATATCCGCAGAAAATATACAAAGAAAAAAGTCAAGATAAAAAACAAACCACTCCATTACATTTCCAGTGACGGTTATCATATGTATGTCGGAAAGAACAATCTTCAGAATGAAGAACTGACATTCCACTTTGCAGTCGGAAATGACTGGTGGTTCCATGCAAAACAAGCTCCGGGATCCCATGTCATTGTCAAAACACATGGGGATGAACTTCCGGACCGTACATTCGAAGAAGCAGCCAGACTTGCAGCTTATTATTCCAGCATGCGTGGTTCCGATAAAGTTGAGATTGACTACGTGGAGAAAAAACAGGTCAAAAAACCAAATGGTGGGAAACCTGGATTTGTCGTCTATTATACAAATTACTCCATGGTGATTGACAGCGATATCAGCAATATAGAAGAACTTGAGTAATATGAAACCTGTATAATATGAAATAAGTGGTAATAACAAAAAGAAGGAAGACTTCAGCGGCATGTGCCCGGTCTGAAGCTTCCTTCTTTTTATATAGCATCAACCATAGGATTTCTGGCAACGTTTCTTTTATTTCGCAGAATTCTGTATTTCATCCGGAACATGGATTTCATCCACCTTGTTATAGTCCGTAAACTGAAGCACGATCGAGTAAAGATTTACTTTCGTAGTCTCTCCGTAAGACTTATATAAATCTCCCATTACATCACTCATGTCTACAACGATCTTCGCCGGAAGCAGTTCTTCTTTGTAAATGTCAAAAATAACAGGGATTTTCAAATTACGGATTGCATCCTCCTCCGGGAGATTCACCAGATGATATGCTTCTACCATCTCTTTGCCAAGAAGACCCATAAGCTCCGTTCCTGTTACATCGCCATACAACTGATAACATGCCTTGCCATTTACTGTTGTCTCCTGCTCAGACAGGTGGAAAGACTCAAGCGCTTTCCCCTCCTGTGCAAAAATATTTCCGTCAATACCAAGGTGATTCTCGCTGCTTCCTTCTGCACTCTCTTTCTTCCAGGATCCATTCGTGCCACTATATGTCACTTGTTTTCCATCTTCCTCTACCTGATAAAGTTCCAGATCTGCAGATACCTCAGAATCTTTGATCGTCACCCTGGCAGTTCCTTTCGCATGACCAGCCGGAGGCTCTGTCGTGTTCTCCAGATCCATCTCCATGTTTACTTCCATCAGATTTAAAATATCAGACATCTGAATTGCCAGCTCCACATGGTTTGCTGAAGAAGTTACTTTTTGCATATTTTCCGAAGACTGACGAAAAATCTTCTTTGCATTCATCTTCCCGGCACATCCAGAACAAAACAGCATAACCGCAACAAGTACGATCAGTAACTGTACAGATATCATCTTTTTGCGAAATCCACTCTTGTTTTTTTCTTCTGTTATTCCATTTTCCAAGCTCTGTTTGACTCTAAAAGCCTTCCACACAATGCATTACTCCCGTCCTGCCAGATAATCAATAAACTGCTGTGCTGTTCTTCCAGACAAACCGCCATGAGACAGTTCCCATGCATTCGCCTCAAGAAGCAGCTGCTCTTCCGGCATATTGATTCCATTCTTTTTCGCAAGTACACGCACGATCTCCTGGAATGCCTTCTTATCCGGTGAACCGAAATAAATCGTAACGCCAAATCTTGCAACCAATGACAGCTTCTCCTGTACTGTATCATTTGTATGCATATCTTCATCTCTGTCCTGCTTATCACGGAATGTCTCACGGATCAGATGACGGCGGTTTGATGTCGCATAGATCAACACATTCTTCGGTTTCTTCTCCAGACCACCTTCGATTACTGCCTTCAAATATTTGTATTCAATTTCAAATTCTTCAAAAGAAAGATCATCCATATAAATAATGAATTTATAATTTCTATTCTTAATCTGAGCGATTACATCATTCAGATCCTGGAACTGGTGTTTATACACCTCGATCATACGAAGTCCCTGGTCATAATACTGATTTAAAATAGCCTTGATCGAGGAAGATTTTCCTGTTCCGGCATCTCCGAACATCAGACAGTTATTTGCTTTCTTTCCTTCTACAAATGCTTTCGTGTTATCAACCAGCTTTTTCTTTGCATCTTCATAACCTACAAGATCATCAAGATGTACATGGGCAATGTTTGTAATCGGTATGATCTCCACATCAGAATTCTCCGGATGCTCCACACGAAATGCCTTGTGAAGTCCAAGTTTACCAACTCCAAATTCCTTATAAAACTGCGTCAGTGTACGCTTGAAATGATCTACGTTCTGCGTCGCGGCAAGGGCACGGCTGAGATCACAGATTCTGTCCCTGACACGACGGTTGAACACTTTACCGCCACTGTTACCGCTCTTATAATCCATGATGATCTTCAGGCAGTCAGCGTCCAGACTCTTTTCCAGTTCCTCGAAATCATAGTCAAACATTTCCTTAAAAATAGCAAAATCATGAAGTGCAATCTCATTCAGACTACCTTCAATCTCTCCTACGATCTCACAGGAAGTGCTGTATGCATTCTCATCACTTGCAAGAAGAAATGTCAGATAAGTATGCCACAGATTCCCTTCAAAACCGTGGCTTACTGATAATTCCAAAAGTTCATTGATACAATCAAAAAGGAGTCCTCTTAAATCTTCTTTGTTATAAAATTCACTCTCATAATTATCAATCAGAAATGTGATATCCTTTAGAATCTCTCCATATTCCATATTTTTATACAGCATCAGTTCGTTTGTACGCATTCTAAATAACCTCTTTTCCAGTAAATCCCTCTGGAGCTTTCGCTCCACCTGCTCTGTATTCTGCTTTTCTATCTATTCTAATATCTAGTAATTTCCAAGAATTCTCAAATTCGTTGCTTCTTCTCTCAGTCCACGCAATGCATTCTTCACTGCTGCATCCTCAAGACTTCCATCAAAATCTACAAAGAAACGATATTCCCACTGTTTTCCTTTCACAGGTCTTGATTCAATCTTTGTCATATTTATATTATTGTATACAAAATGTGACAGAAGATCATAAAGAGACCCACTCTGAGCCCCACTCTGATGCGGAAGTTCGAATTCAATACTGATCTTTGACGCATGCTTCAGATAAACCTTCTGATTCGTCACCACAATAAAGCGTGTACAGTTATCCGGCTCGTCATTTATATTATCTGCGAGAACTTCCAACCCATGAATCTTCGCCGCATAGGCACTACATACAGCTGCCTGTGCCTTATCTCCATCTTTTACTACTTTCTGCGCAGCGATTGCCGTATTCACTACGCTGATCTGCTGCCAGTCTGCATGGTCATTCAAAAACCCTGTCGTCTGCATAAGGGCTTCTGCTTTCGAATAAACACGTTTGATATCTGTAAGTGTTGTTCCCGGAAGTCCTGACAAAGTATGCACTACCGGAAGGATCGTCTCAGCAACAATATAATTCTCAAATTCATCCAGAAGATCATACATTTCGTTCACCGGACCTGCAGATGAATTTTCAATCGGAAGAACCGCATAATCCGCAGCCCCTTCTTCAATCGCAGTCATCGCATCACGGAATGTTCTTACATGAAAGCAATTCACATCTTCTCCAAAGAACTGATGCATTGCCGCTTCTCCGTAAGCACCTTCTGTTCCCTGGAACACAACTCTGGCAGTATCCTTCTCAAGAGAATCAATCTGAATAAAAGGAAGCCTTCCAAGTGCGCCTGCTTCTACCAGCTTCTGATACTGCAGTTTTCTGCTCATAGACATCAGCTGCGTATATAATTCACGAACTCCGTTCTTATCAAAATCATTGTCAACCTTTGATGCCACATCTGTAAGTTTCTCCTGCTCCCTCTGCCGGTCATACACTTTACGTCCGGCTTTCACCTTATAATCTCCAACCTCACGGCAGACATTCATTCTCTTCTGATAAAGTTCCACCATCTGGTTATCTATCTTGTCGAGCTCTACTCTCAGTTCTTCAAGTGTTGCCATCCTAACTTCTCCTTACTAAAAAACTCCATCCATACTGCATCTCTTTTATACTGATTTGTAACACAATTAATTATAGTAAAAACACTGCATGAACAGTACCAAGTATAATACATTTTTTCCACAAAATCTATCCTTTGAAAAAAGTTTATTTTCCTGTTGAAAATCTTCTCGTTTTAGTATATCATGGTATGGAATACGAGAACAATCGGTTTTTATCTGATTCAAGCGTCTCGAATAAAACATTGGGAGGTATACAAATGAACGTTTCTGATTGTATCAAGATGCGCAGAAGCATAAGAAAATATAAACCTGATCATATTGATCATTCTATTATTGATTCTATTATTTCTACTGCTTCCTATTCTCCGTCTTGGAAAAACACACAGATCACTCGTTATATCGCAATTGAAGACCCCTCTATTCTCAAAAAGATCGCTGATGATTATACCCCTGTTTACAATTCTAATATTATCCGTCAAATTCCTATGCTGGTTGCTGTTACTTTTATCAAAAGCAGATCCGGTTTTGAACGTGACGGATCCTACAGCACAAAAAAAGGGGACAGATGGCAGATGTTTGACGTTGGTGTTGCCTGCCAGTCTTTCTGTCTTGCTGCAAAAGAACAGGGACTTGGTACTGTGATCATGGGCATCTTTGATGAAGAAAAAATTACAGAACTTTTAGAGATTCCGCCAGAGAGGGAACTGGCAGCTCTGATTGCAGTCGGCTGGCCGGATGATGATCCGCAAGCACCTAAGAGAAAAGCCGTTACTGATCTACTAGAATATAAATAATGTGATTCAATCACACAAGGAGGTTACTTATGAGACATTTAATGAGCCCACTGGACTTCTCAGTGGAAGAACTGGACGAACTGTTGAAACTTGCGCAGGATATTGAGGCACATCCTGACAAATACGCACATGCCTGCGATGGAAAGAAACTTGCGACTTTATTCTATGAGCCAAGTACTCGTACACGTTTAAGCCATGAAGCCGCAATGCTGAACCTTGGAGGAAGCGTTATGGGATTCTCTTCCGCAAGCTCCAGTTCCGCTTCAAAAGGAGAAAGTGTATCTGATACAATCCGTACAATCTCCTGCTACGCAGATATCTGTGCAATGAGACACCCAAAAGAAGGTGCTCCGATGGTTGCCTGCCAGCATTCCAAAATTCCGGTGATCAACGCAGGAGACGGTGGACACCAGCACCCGACACAGACACTGACAGACCTTCTCACAATCCTTAACGTAAAAGGAAGACTTGACAACATGACAATCGGTCTGTGCGGTGACTTAAAATTCGGTCGTACTGTTCACTCACTGATCACAGCACTCGTGAGATACACAGGCATCCGTTTTGTGCTGATCTCTCCAGAAGAATTAAGACTTCCGGAATACATCCGTCATGATGTACTTGACAAGATGAACATTCCTTACGAAGAAGTTGTACGTCTGGAAGAAGCAATGCCAAAACTTGATATTCTGTACATGACACGTGTTCAGAAAGAACGTTTCTTCAATGAAGAAGACTACGTACGTATGAAAGACTTCTACATTCTCGACAAAGAGAAAATGAAACTCGCTCCGGAAGATATGTATATTCTTCATCCGCTTCCGCGTGTAAATGAAATCTCTGTTGATGTTGATGACGATCCACGTGCTGCTTATTTCCGTCAGGTTCAGTACGGAGTATATGTACGTATGGCTCTGATCCTTACACTTTTGGATATTCACGTTGACTAATATAATCATATTTCATAGTACGAAAGGGGTAACAAAATGTTAGAAAATACATTAACTGTAGGACGCATCTCTGAAGGATTCGTCCTTGACCACATTGAAGCCGGCAAAAGCATGGAGATTTATAAATACCTTCACCTGGATAAATTAGACTGCTGTGTTGCCATCATCAAAAATGCAAAAAGTAATAAAATGGGCAAAAAAGATATCATGAAGATTGAATGCCCGATCGATTTCATGGATCTTGATATTCTCGGATTCATCGATCACAACATTACTGTAAATATTATTGAAAACGGAGAGATCATCTCCAAGAAACCTCTGACTCTTCCTAAGAAGATCAAAAATGTGATCCGCTGCAAGAACCCAAGATGTATCACATCAATCGAGCAGGGACTTGATCATGTATTTGTACTGACTGATGAAGAGAATCAGGTATACAGATGCCAGTACTGCGAGGAGAAATATAGCCGCAGATAATCCATCGTTTATCTATATCAGATGTGGGATTGACTCCCACATCTAATATAAGAGCCAGAACAGTTACCGTATGTGGTATCTGTCCTGGCTCTTATAAATTTAACACTCTTCTGCAATTTTGTAAATCAGCTTCTCTGTATCTTCCCATCCCAGACATGGATCTGTAATAGATTTTCCGTAAGTCATATGATCGCAGATCTTCTGATTTCCTTCTTCGATATAACTTTCGATCATAACTCCCTTGACCATCTTCTTCACATCATCATTGTATCTTCTGCTGTGAAGAATTTCGCTGACAATACGAATTTGTTCTTTAAACTGCTTATTGGAGTTGGAATGGTTCGCATCAATGATCGCTGCCGGGTTTTTCAGGTCTTTCTTCGCATAAACATCTACCAGACGGACAAGATCCTCATAATGGTAGTTCGGAATACAGGTTCCATATTTGTCAACACCACCACGAAGAATTACATGTGCAAGATCATTTCCTTCTGTTGTAACATCCATTCCTCTGTAAATGAAGTTATGAGAGTTCTGAGCAGCAATTACGGAGTTCATCATAACTGAAAAGTCTCCACTGGTCGGATTCTTCATACCAACCGGAATGTCCATTCCACTGGCTGTCAGACGGTGCTGCTGGTTCTCTACCGAACGGGCACCGATTGCCTCATAAGAAAGGATATCGTCAAGATAGCTTCTGTTCTCCGGATAAAGCATCTCGTCTGCGGATGTCAGTCCTGTCTCTTTGATCGCGCGGATATGCATTCTGCGGATTGCAATGATACCCTCAAGAAGGTTTGGAGCCTGATCCGGATCCGGCTGATGGAGCATTCCCTTATATCCTTCTCCTGTTGTACGTGGTTTGTTTGTATAAATACGAGGAATGATCATCAGACGGTCTGATACCTTCTCGTTCACTTTTGCAAGACGATTCACATAGTCGCACACAGAATCTTCATTGTCTGCGGAACATGGTCCCACGATAACAACAAATTTATCGGATTTTCCTTCAAAAATCTCCCGAATCTCCGCATCACGTTTCTTCTTGATCTCTGCCAGTTCTTTCGGAAGCGGGTATTCCGCCTTCAGGTTTGCAGGTAATGGTAATTCTGCATTAATTTTCATTCCCATGTCTTAATTCCTCCGTTGTCTGTCTCTTGCAAAAGAATCTATCTCAAATAACTTCTTCCGCATTATTAATAACTGAAATACAAAAGGAGTTTCTAAACAGAAACTCCCTCCATTGATTGAGCAAAACGATAAGCCGGGTTATGTCGTTGAACAATCATCTATCTAGGCGCCGCGTTACCGCTGCGCTCAAGCGACCCACCTTAAGCGTGACGGGCAGCCACATTGCTTATATTCGGTCTTGCTTCGGATGGGGTTTACATGTGCCCTTCCTGTTACCAGCAAGGCGGTAGTCTCTTACACTGCCTTTCCACCCTTACCTGCACAAAATGCACAGGCGGTTTATTTCTGTTGCACTGGCCTGGGAGTCACCTCCACCGGACGTTATCCGGCATCCTGCCCTATGAAGCCCGGACTTTCCTCACCTGCGGCCTTTCGGCACTTGCAGCCGCGATTGTCTGTCTTACTCAACACAGTTTTCAATTATACTAAGAAATCCCTCTGTTGTCCACTGTTTTCAAGATTTTCTTCTTGATTTTTATTAATCAATCATTGTTTTCGAATTTTTACAGCCCTTCATCTACGATAAGATTTGTTCCATCTGCTGCAGTTGTCGCAAGCTCATCGCATCTTTCATTCTGCGGATGTCCATCGTGCCCCTTTACCCAGTGAAATGTCACGCTGTGTTTCTGCTTTGCTTCTAACAGACGTTTCCAAAGGTCTACATTCTTCACCGGTTCATTCTTCCCGCGTTTCCATCCCTTCTTGATCCAGCCGTCTACCCAGTGCTGGTTAAACGCATTCACAACATATTGTGAATCCGAATAGACTTCTACTTCACAGGAACGGTTTAAAGCCTCCAGACCTGCAATTACAGCCATCAGCTCCATTCTGTTATTCGTTGTCTTCTCATATCCCTGGGACAATTCCTTCTTATGAAGCTGTCCCTTCGTGTCGACATACTCAAGCACTGTTCCATATCCGCCCGGTCCGTCCGGGTTTCCGCGCGCTGCACCATCTGTATATATTTTTACCAGCATTTTCAATCTCTCCTGTTATTCCATCCTTCTGTTTTTATCTTAATGAAAAAGTATCTACCACCTGTACCACTTCTGGAAGTATATATTCCAGATCTTCCTTTGCCATCTTGGCACTCTCTGGCAGATTGATCATCAATGTCTTCTTTCTGATTCCAGCCTCTGAACGATCCAGAATCACTTTCTTTGTATGACGAAGATTATAAGCCCTGAGTGCTTCCGGAATACCTGGAAGCAGACGGTCTGCTGTCTCCCTCACAGCATCCGGCGCACAATGCTTCTCCAAGAACCCAACTGCTCCGGTTGTCAGAACCAGTTCAACCATTCCCGCATCTGCCAGCTTACAGAGCACTGTTTTCAACATTTCTTTATCCTCTGGAAATGCTTTTGCTGCCCGGACTTCAATCCCAACCTGCTCCAGCATTCTTTTGAGTGATGCTGCCGCTGCCACATCTGCTTTTGCTTTATATGCCCCTGTATCTAATGATAAAATAACCGCTCTCATCTTCTGTCTGCCCCTTTCTTAATTCTACTATGATCTCCACTCGTACTTTCTCATTATACAGAACAATAAACTTTTGTGCAACTAGAACAAAGAATGTGCCTCGGCACATTCTTGCGCCTGCGGCGGTCGCTTGCGACGCCTACATTATACGCCGCAGTGCGCATCCTAAGCAGAGCGTTTTATCACTAAAAACAAAAAGATGTCCTGACAGATCTTTCTTCCGGAGGGCTAATCCTTATTATCGATCTGTTAAAACATCTTTTCTTAACTAGAAATTAAATGAGTATATGTATGACTTTCTCTTACAGGTTTGCTTTGAAGAACTCTTCCATCTTAGCTGCTGCAGCTTCTTCGTTCTCACCTTCAACTGTTACTTCAACTTCCATACCTTTTTTGATACCCATAGCCATGATAGCCATCAGTCTTGTAGCGTCAGCTGTTTTTCCGTTTCCGGCGATTGTAACCTTAACTCCCTCAAGAGCTTTTGCTTCTTTTGCAAGCATTCCTGCCGGTCTTGCGTGGATTCCTTCGTTGTCCTGTACTACATAAGTAAATTTTGCCATGATACATTCTCCTATCTTTAATTTATTTTATTTATCACCTATTTGTCCAGACAGGTCTGGAAATGCCTGCTCTAGTACAGCCTTCGCATCCATTGCTCCGAAATGCTCCGGATCAATCCTGTCTATGCGGATGCCTTTGGACTCATACTGTTCTTTCAGGCTTTCGAACCGATGTCCCAGCTGCGGACCAAGCAGCAGAACATCTGTCTGACCTGTGTAACCCTGAAATGCACGTTCCGACATCGCTGTGACTGCGATTTCAAGATTCTCATTCCGAATCAGCCGTTTCATCTTATTCACTAAGAGGCTCGTTGAAATACCTGCCATACAGATCAATGTTAGATGTCTCATCGTCATTTCCTTTCCTGTCCCTCGACTGACCTTAATTTAACATATATTTTTAAAAAGCTCCACTCAAAAAATGACCACAATCAATGTGGTCACTTTTGAATCACTGAACATATAATCACATTCATCAAGGAGATTAAATACATTTTATTCTTCTGCTCTGCGCAATAACTGGATCAACCTGTCATAATCCGGATGACGAATCAGATTCTGCACATCTGCCGGACGAAGGATCAGATCTGTCGTTGCCTCATAGAACTGCTGCAGATTCTCATCCTCTTCCCTTCCGATCGCCGTCAAAAATACGACCTGCACCTTCTGCCGGAACCAGAATATCGGTTCTTTCAGAACTGCCACTGCAACAAAAGCACGCTCCTGGAAGGCACGCTCCGGGTGTGGGAGTGCCACCAGATTACCATAATCTGTTGGTGTAAGTTCCTCTCTCTTCAAAACAGATGCAGTGAATGTCTCCGGAAGTCCCTTCTCCTGCTCAACCTTCCAGCACAGGTTCTTCAGAACCTCATCCTTCGTCTTTCCTTCCACATCCGTAAAAAATAATTCCTTCTTAAAATATTTCTGCAGAAAATCCTTACTCTCTCTTGCAAAAAGCTTTCTCACCCTGTCAATGTCATTGTCCTGCAGAAAGGAACCAATCTCCAAAATCGGTACCGGTACATAAGAAGAGATATGTACCGTTGTAAATACATAATCCACTTTTTCAAACGGAAAGTTCTCCAGTTCATAAAGATTACATACATAAATCTTTTCAATATACTCTTTAAATTCTCTGCTGTACTTATATCTGAGAATTTCTGAACTCGTCTTCCCAGATGCACATACGATCAAAATCGAAAACTTCTTCTGTTCATTCTCCTGCTGCTCCAAAGCCAGTTCAAGAACCTCTGCGAGTCCGGCAATCTCATCTTCTGAAATCGACTGCTGAAAGTATTCTCCTAATGCAATTGCCGCCTGGGATGCCATCGTATAAGAAAGTACATAATTCTTGCGAATCTCCTCCAGCATCGGATTACGCAGAATCATATGATATTTCATACGAAGGACAAACGGAACCATATGTCGGTTCAGCTCCATACGCAGATGAAAATCATTCCTGAAATCAACATGGAATTCCCTGTAGATCATCTCCAGCATCTCAGTAATAAGACGGTCAATCTCGCTTTGCATCACGAAATTTTCCTGTTCTGTCTCACTATCGATATAAACCTTCCCTACAAGCTGCAGTGTCAGATAATTCTTCTCATCCTGAGAAAAATGAATCTGATAATGCGTGCCCACCAGCTCTGTCAGTTCTTCCACAAACTGCTTCTCTTTTCTTCCAAGCATATCCGCTGCCTGCGGTTCAACATATTTCTCCTGACGAATCCTTCGCATCGCCACATAAATATGTTCCACAAAGTCATTGTAAGCAATCTCAGAAAGTTCGATTTCATATTTCTTCAGACACTGATAGACCATTTTCCCCAGCGTCTCGATCTCATCCGTCTGATGCCGTCTTCCAATTCCTTCCAGACTGTCCTGCTTTACAAAGACATCCACCATACACTGACGAAGATTAAATTCACTGCCTTCCACACGGATACCATATCCCGGCTTCTTATGAACTGTAATACCATACTTCTGATAAGTTTCCTCAACCTGCCGGAGTGTATTTGTCAGCGTCCCCTTAGAAATGTAAAGGAAATCACACAACTCCTCTGACTTGATATATTCCGTTCTGTTCAGAAGATATGCAAGGAGAAAATGTACTCTCTCCTGATTATTCGACGGAATCACCGGATCTTCATTCTCCTTCGGATTCAGCAGTCCTTCGATACCTTCCGGCTGTCTTGGATCCAAATAATATCCGTACCTGGACTTTGATAAAATCTGGATTCCTTTCTTCTCAAGCTCCGGATTCAGTTCCTTGATCCTGACTCTTACCGTCTTCACGCCAATTCCAAGCTGACCGGCCAGTTCACTCGCAGTCACATGTTCTGTTTTACACAATAATTCAAGAATCTTTCTCTGTTGGTGATTCAGCAACACTGAATTCCTCGCTTTCTTTTGCATATTTTACTTACTGTTTATCTTATCATATTTTCCTGTAAAAAAAAAGCTCACGATCACTATATAATAATGCAGACCAGACCACCATTGCTGTCGTTTACGATCTTCTGCATAGAATCCTGCAGTTTTACCTGACTTTCTTCGTTGATCAGCGTAATCTTATTACGCATACCATCCATCACAAGATCTTCAATTGATTTGCCGAAAATATTTGTTCCCCAGACGCCTTGTGGACCTTCGCTCTCTTTTTTTATATATGCAACAAGGTCTTCTGCCTGTTTCTCACTTCCCACGATCGGTGCGATCTCTGTTTCTATATTCGCACGAATCATATGGATCGACGGTGCCTCGGAACGGATCTTCACTCCATATCTGCTTCCCTGCTTGATGATTACCGGCTCATCCAGATGAATCTCTTCTTTCTTCGGGCTGACTACTCCGTAGCCTTTCATCTTCACATCCGCAAATGCATCCTTGATCTGACTGAATTCTTCTTTTATAGAAGAAAGCTCTTTCATCAGAGAAATCAATTCATACTCACTGCGGATCTGAGTTCCTGTCAACTCACTCAACACTTCATAATAATACTTCTGGCAGAAAGAAATCCGCAATATAACCTTGCCTGTGTCCATCTCTACCTGATCCAGCAGGATCTGGTCTATGTATGGACTTTCTGTCTTCCAGTCTTTTCCGGAGACACTTCGCAGATCTGACATCTGAGCCATAATTTTCTTCACATTCTCAATCAGATCTTTCTTAATTCTATGATCACGTGACAACATTTCTACCCATTTCGGAATATAAAATTCTATTTCCGTGACAGGAAATTCATACAGTACCTGGCGCATCATTTCATAAATATCGTCTTCCTTGAGCTGTTCACAATTCACCGGATAAACAGGTGCTGCATATTTCTCCTCAAGAGCTGATTTCAGACGTGCTGTCTCTTTCGAATACGGTTTCTGGCAATTTAATAAAATAAGAAATGGCTTCCCAATCTGTCGAAGTTCTTTCACTGTCCGCTCTTCTGCTGCCACATAGTTTTCTCTTGGCAGATCTGTCACACTTCCATCTGTAGTCACAACAAATCCAATCGTCGCATGATCGTGTATCACCTTTTGTGTTCCAATCTCGGCTGCCTTTGTAAATGGTATCTCATAGTCATACCATGGCGTCTTCACCTGACGCTCCTGCCCATTCTCGGTATGACCATTCGCCCCATCGACCATGAACCCAACACAGTCTGCCAGCCGGATCTTCACCTCTATGTCATCTGAAAGCTTTACATCCGCTGCTTCTTTTGGAACAAACTTCGGCTCTGTTGTCATGATCGTAGTTCCCGATGCTGCCTGAGGAAGTTCATCTTGTGTCCGCTGCTTTACATGCTCTTCCTTAAGATTCGGCAAAATCAAAAGCTCCGCAAAACGCCTGATGAACGTTGACTTGCCTGTCCGAACCGGCCCCACAACTCCGATGTAGATTTCTCCGTTTGTCCGTGCTTTCATATCCTTGTATACCTGAAATGAATCCATAAAAATACCCCCTTGTTCTGCTGATACCAATGTATGCAGCCAGACAAAGGGGTATGACTTTTAATTTTATATTCGTTTCGTTCTCTTATTCTTCCCAGAGAAGAGAAGAGTTCTCAATCTTAGACTCGCGAAGCATCAGATCATCTACTGCCTGTTTTGGATCCTTTCCTTCAAAAAGAACCTTGTTGATCTCATCTACGATCGGCATTGGCACTTCATATTTCTGTGCAAGCTTTGCAGCTGCTTTCGCAGAATAGACACCTTCAACAACCATGTTTACTTCCTTCATAGCCTCTTCCATAGACTTGCCCTGTCCCATTAAGTAACCGGCTTTACGATTACGGCTATGAACACTGGCACAAGTAACGATCAGATCACCGATTCCGGTGAGTCCACAAAAGCTCTCGAACTTGCCGCCCATCTTCACGCCAAGTCTTCCGATCTCAACAATACCACGTGTGATCAGAGCAGCCTTTGTATTATCTCCATAGCCGAGACCATCTGCAATTCCTGCCGCAAGTGCGATGACATTCTTAAGAGAACCTCCAAGCTCGATTCCAAGCATGTCAGGACTTGTATACACACGGAATACTTTACTGTTAAATGCAGACTGCAAGTACTCTGCTGTCTTTTTTGTCTTTGCACCGATCACGCAGGATGTTGGAAGCTTTCTTCCTACTTCTTCTGCATGTGTCGGTCCACTGAGCACTGCTACGTCCGCCTGCGGAATCTCCTGGCTGATCTGCTGAGACAGCGTCATCAGCGTATCTTCCTCGATTCCCTTCGCTACATCAACGATCATCTGCCCATCAACAACATACGGCTTCATCTTTGCCGCTGTACTCCTTGTAAAGATAGAAGGAACTGCAAGAACTAAGAAATCTTTTCCTTTAATAGCCTCTTCCATCTCATTTGTAATCATAATCTCTTCTGAAATATGGACACCCGGAAGTTTTGATACATGCTCCCGCTTCTCGCTCAACATCTCCACTTCTTTCGGATCGATCGACCAGACAGTTACATCATGTCCATTATCATGAAGAAGGATTGCCAGAGCTGTTCCCCAGCTTCCTGCCCCAAGAACTCCTACTTTTGCCATATCATCTCTCCTTTTCTTCGCTTCTTTTATTTCTTTGAACCGAATTTATTCTCTGTTCCATTCAACAGACGTTTAATATTGGCGCGGTGTCTGTACCATGCAAGTGCTGTAAGTAAGAACGTGATCACATATAACTCATATACCGCACCCTTCGCCATATCAAACCATCCAAGCTGTCCGAAGATCACCATCTGGATAAAAAACACTGCATAAGCAAGCAATGAACCAAGAGAAACATATCTTGTCACAAGCACCGGCACAAGAAAGAATGCCAGTGTGACAAAAAACAGGATTGAACTGTACGGCAGATGCCAGAAACAGTTGCTTACCACAAGTGCTGCCATAACAGCGATTCCCTTCCCACCTTTAAAATTCATATAAAATGGGAAGTTATGTCCCAAAGTAACTCCTGCTCCTGCATACATCATCAGAAGCGGAAGAATATTACTTCCATGGTATATCGCACGGACAATGAGAACTGCTGCAAAACACTTCAATACATCTCCCGCGAAAGTCATAAGTCCTGCTTTCAATCCCATAACACGCAGTGCATTCGTCGAACCGGAATTTCCGCTTCCTGCTTTTCTTATATCAATATGATGCATCTTTCCGACCAGATAACCGCTCTGCAGAAGTCCGCAGGCATATCCGATCACCAGACAGATAATACGTTCCATTCTACTGATCCTTTTCCTTTCTCTCACGGATGAAGAACTTCAGTGAAGTTCCTCTGAAGCCAAATGCCTCTCGGATCTTATTCTCAAGATATCTTGTATAGGAGAAATGCATCAGCTCCTTGTCATTTACAAAGATAACAAATGTCGGTGGCTTAACAGCAACCTGTGTAATATAATAGAGTTTTAATCTCTTACCTTTATCTGACGGTGGCTGCTGCATAGCAACTGCCTCTGTCATGATCTCATTGAGAACTCCCGTCGCAATACGAAGTGTCTGGTTCTCAATGACCATATCGATCATATCATACAGTTTCGGAAGTCTCTGTCCTGTCAGTGCAGATACATACATGATCTCTGCATATGGCATATAAGAAAGTACCTGACGGATCTTTCCTTCGTATTCTTTCATTGTCTTATCATTCTTCTCAATGGCATCCCATTTATTAACGACAATGATAACTCCCTTTCCTCTTTCATGAGCGATTCCGGCAATCTTCGCATCCTGTTCTGTGACACCTTCTGTCGCATCGATCACCATAAGTACAACATCGGCACGCTCTACTGCACTTACAGTACGGATGATACTATAACGCTCCAGTTCTTCCTTGATCTTATTCTTTCTACGAAGACCTGCTGTGTCGATAAAAATGTATTCCTTTCCGTCATGCACGATCTCTGTATCAATCGCATCTCTTGTTGTACCTGCGATATTGGATACAATTACGCGGTTCTCACCAAGCAGACGGTTTACGATAGAGGATTTACCAACATTTGGTTTACCTACGATTGCGATACGCGGACGGTCATCATCCTCTTCTGATGGATCCCACTCCGGGAAATGTGCTATAACCGCATCAAGCATATCTCCAAGACCAAGTCTGGATGCTGCTGAGATCGGCACCGGATCTCCGATTCCGAGGTTGTAGAACTCATAGACATCAGCCATATATTTATCAAAATTGTCAACCTTATTTACAACAAGGACAACCGGCTTACCGGAACGGCGAAGCATATCCGCAACCTTGGAATCTGAATCTACAAGTCCCTGCTTTACATCTGTGATAAAAATAATAACATCTGCTGTGTCAATGGCGATCTGTGCCTGCTCTCTCATCTGGGAAAGAATGATATCACTGCTATCCGGCTCAATACCACCTGTGTCGATCAGTGTGAAGTCTCTATCAAGCCAGTCAACATCTGCATAAATTCTGTCTCTTGTAACACCCGGTGTATCCTTAACGATGGAGATCATCTCTCCTGCCAGGACATTGAAGAGTGTTGATTTACCCACATTCGGGCGCCCTACAATGGCAACTACTGGTTTACTCATTCTATTCTTACCTTCCTGTTTTCTCTTATTTTCTCTTAAATAGTTTCTCTTAAGCCGTAGTGATCCTACGGTCTTTCATCTGATTCTCATCTATATCTGTGGGATTCGGACCTGCGACACCTAAAATAGCATCGATCAGATCCTGTCCGCTTGATTTTACAATATCTATAGGAACTTGTAAAGTATCTGATACTTCTTTCAATGTAAAGTCATCAAGAAAAATATCCTCATCCATCTTCAGCATATTGCATGGGATCAGAAGCCTGCTTCCAAGCGGCTGATCTTTTAACTGCTTCATCAGATCCTGTCCTGTGATCAGACCCGAGACCGTGATACGCTCTCCGAAGAAATCATTCCGGATACAATATGTGTGAACCTTAAGTCCCTCATACTTCTCTTCCATCTTCTTCGCCATGCGCTCAAGATAAGGATATGCAAGCTTTGCCGTTGCAAGAGAAATCTCTTCCTGATGTTCTCCGCTTTCCAGCTTCGCATAACCTTCTTCAAACTCATTAAATAAAAGACGAAGCATTCCAACTCCATTCTCCAGCTGAAGATATCCGTCATAACGTTCTTCTTCCGGAACTTCTTCCTCTGCCAGCAGATACCACTCATCTCCTGCATGAATAAAATGGATCCCGTATTCTACGTAGACTTTCTTCTGCCACTTCTCAATCGTGCGAATGACTTCCTTCGCCTCTTCCTTTGTAAATGGCTCTAATGGATACAATCCATCTCGATACTTGGAAAGTCCAACCGGCACAACTGACACACTGCGTAAAAGCGGCAGATACTGCGTCAGATCCCGAATACTTCGTTCCAATTCTTCCCCGTCATTCACTCCACGGCAAAGAACAATCTGTCCGTTCATCTCAATCCCGCCCTGATACAGGATATCAACTTTCTTCAAAGCCTCCCCTGCAAAACGGTTATGCAGCATCTTACAACGAAGCTCCGGATTCGTCGTCTGGAACGAAATATTGATCGGTTCCAATCTATAACGGACAATACGATTCATATCCTTCTCACTCATATTTGTCAGTGTGACATAGTTTCCCTGAAGGAATGACAGTCTGGAATCATCATCCTTAAAATACAGCGTATCACGCATCCCCGGCGGCATCTGATCGATAAAGCAGAAAATACATTTATTATGGCAGGAATGATACTCATCCATCAGTCCCTTACCGAAATCAATTCCCAGATCCTCATCAACATCTTTCTCAATTTCAAGCTCCCATTCTTCCCCGTTCGCTTTTCGGATCACAACAAGCAGCTCCTCAGATTCCACATAAAACTGATAGTCAAAAATATCCTCGATCACCTGACCGTCAATCTCCAGCAGAATATCTCCAGGTTCAATCCCCAGCTCTTCCGCAATACTTCCCGGCCGCACACTTTCTATGATGTGTTCGTGCTTTTTCTTCATCTATAAAAATAAACTCCTTTATTCAATTCCATAAAAATCCTTCTGTTAATTTCTTTGCAGCAAAAATCCCCATATTATAGAAGAAAGACTTTCATGATTCTTAATTTTACACCATATCTTATAATATCACAATTTTCCAGACGAATAAAGCATTGTTTTTTTGCAACATTTTTTCAACAATCTTGCTTTTTTGTTCCATTTTCACTTGACGTATCAAATAATCGTGCTATAATTTATCACATGACATCTTACAGTTTAGTGCTTTAAAGCGTAACGGTTTAAAGTGTGGATTGTATGAATCGAAAAAGGGAGGACACAATCATGAAATCTAAGAAAATTTTAGCAGTACTTATGGCTGCCGGAATGACACTTTCACTTGCAGCTTGCGGAAGTTCATCCGACTCTACAGATAAGAGCGCAGACAACGGATCCGATTCAGGAAAGACTTATAAGATCGGTATCTTACAGCAGTTAGAGCATGCTGCTCTTGACGAAGCAACAAAAGGATTTGAAGATGCCTGTACAGAAAAGTTCGGAGAAGGCAATGTCAAATTCGACCTTCAGAACGGCCAGGGCGAGCAGGCTAACTGTGCTACAATCGCAAATAACTTCGTAGCGGATAATGTGGATCTGATTCTTGCAAATGCAACAACTGCACTCCAGTGTGCAAGCGCAGCAACAAGTGATATCCCGATTCTCGGAACATCTGTTACAGACTATGCTACAGCACTTGATATCTCTGACTGGACAGGAACAACAGGAATGAATATTTCCGGAACAAGCGATCTTGCACCGATTGATGAACAGGAAGCAATGCTCAAAGAACTCATTCCTGATGCTAAAACAGTCGGACTTCTCTACTGCTCCGCTGAACCGAACTCAGCATATCAGGCAAAGCTTTTCGCTGAAGCATTAGAGAAAGATGGAATCGCATACAAAGAGTACACAGCTGCTGATTCTAATGAGATTCAGTCTGTTGTAACAAATGCAGTTTCCGAATGTGATGCACTTTACATTCCTACAGATAACACAATGGCTTCAAACACAGAAATCATCAATAACATCTGTCTGCCGGCTAAGGTTCCTGTAATCGCCGGTGAGCAGGGAATCTGTAAAGGATGCGGTATTGCAACACTTTCTATCAGCTACTACGATATCGGATACAAAGCCGGTGAGATGGCTTACGACATCCTTGTAAACGGTGCTGACATTACTACAATGAAGATTGAAAGTGCCCCAAATGTAACAAAGATGTACAATCCTACCATCTGTGAGGAACTTGGAATTACTATTCCAGACGGATATGAGGCAATCGAAGAATAAGATTCTTCCATTCAACCGGAACATATTAATCAGAAGATATTAAACAGAACATATTTTTCTCAAGAGCGGGCTTCATCCAGATGAATGGTCGCTCTTGATTCTAGTTACTGTTCACTCCGTTCACAGCAACTTGGTCAAAATTCATTCCAAATCACCTTCGGTGATGGAATTATCTATTTATATGAAACAATAAAAAGAAAGATTAGAGGGATAAATCATGGCAGCATATTTCGCAGCCCTTGATCCAATGACTCTGGTACGTGCTCTCCCGGGCAACGTGGCTCAGGGCATTATCTGGGGGATTATGGCACTCGGTGTTTACATTACATTTCGTATACTTGACTTTGCGGATCTGACCGTAGACGGTTCACTTGCAACCGGCGGTGCAGTCGCAGTTATGCTCATCCGCGCAGGTGTGAATCCTGCACTTGCACTTATCTTTGCATTTCTTGCAGGTATGGCAGCAGGATTTGTAACAGGAGTCTTACATACCTTTTTCGGAATTCCTGGAATTCTGGCAAGTATCCTGACACAGATCGGACTTTACTCCGTAAACCTTGGCATTATGGGGAAATCCAACCAGGCGGTCAATGTCATGCAGTACAAACTGGTTGCTTCTCTTCGTTATGTAACCGGAGAAGGCAACTGGATCTTCTTCCTGAAATTAATCCTTGCAGCACTGATCCTGATCGCACTCTGCTACTGGTTCTTCGGAACAGAACTCGGAGCATCCATCCGTGCGACAGGATGTAACGAACAGATGGCTCGTGCTCAGGGCATCAACACAGGATTCAATAAAGTTCTTGCACTTATGATCTCCAACGGTCTTGTAGGACTTTGTGGTGGAATTTACGCACAGTACCAGGGCGCAGCTGATGTCAATATGGGACGTGGCGCGATCGTTATCGGACTTGCAGCAGTCATCATCAGCGAAGTGATCTTTGGAAAATTCTGTGCACACAGAAAAGCAGCTTTTGCCTTCACACTCGGCGCAGTCTTCATCGGAGCAATCCTTTACTACCTTGTAATCGCATTAGTACTCTGGCTGAAGATGCCATCTGATTATATGAAACTGTTCTCAGCTGTAGTTGTTGCATGCTTCCTCGCAGTTCCTTATATGAAAGATACTTACTTCAAGAAAGGACGGGCAAAATAATGGGATACATGTTAGAAATCAAAGATATTTATAAGACATTTAACGCCGGTACAATCAATGAAAAACGTGCCCTCAACGGAGTTAACCTCAACTTAAATCCTGGCGATTTCGTTACGATCATCGGAGGAAATGGAGCCGGAAAATCTACAACACTGAATGCGATTTCAGGTGTATGGGGAATCGATAAAGGAAATATCATCATCGACGGTACTGACATCACAAAACTTTCCGAACATAAACGTGCACTCTTCCTCGGCCGTGTGTTCCAGGATCCTATGACAGGAACCGCAGCAACGATGTCTATTGAAGAAAATATGGCCATTGCTGCACGCCGTGGTCAGAAAAGAGGTCTTGGCTGGGGCGTTACAAAGAAAGAACGTGAACACTATAGAGAAGCGTTAAAAGAACTTGATCTTGGACTTGAAGACCGCTTAAGCAGTAAGGTTGGTCTCCTCTCCGGCGGACAGCGTCAGGCGATCACACTTCTGATGGCTTCCCTTAAAAAGCCAAAGCTTTTACTTCTTGATGAGCATACAGCCGCTCTTGATCCAAAGACTGCCGCAAAAGTACTTGCACTCTCTGACAAGATCATCAGCGAAAATAATCTGACAGCCATGATGGTAACACATAACATGAAAGACGCCATCGCACACGGCAACCGCCTGATCATGATGCATGAAGGAAGAGTCATCTACGATGTATCCGGTGAAGAAAAGAAAAACCTTAAGGTATCTGACCTTCTTGCAAAATTCGAGGAAGTCAGCGGCGGAGAATTCGCAAATGACCGTATGATGTTAAGTTAATCATTTGCGTTATAAGTATGCCATCTTCATAATAAACTTTTTATAATCTTAAAAGGAAAGACGATAGGTTCACATGAGCTTATCGTCTTTTCTTAAATAATCTTTAGTTTGTCTGTTATAAAACTCAAGATACCTGTTTATTGCATGAAATAAGAGAAAGTTGTACAATAAAGATACTAGTAAAACAAACGATGAAAGGAAAAAACTCATGAAAGAAATCTCCATCACATCCTTTGAAAACCTTAAAATAGGTCAAGCAGAAAACAGCGTGGCAGGTACCGGATGTACTGTCTTCCTGCTGGGAAAGAGCGGTGCTCCAGCCGGGCTGGATGTCCGCGGCGGCGGACCGGCTTCCCGTGAAAGTGAATTGCTTCACCCACTCGCAGCTGCACAAGTCATCCATGCCATTGTGCTGGCCGGAGGCAGCGCATTTGGACTGGATGCTGCTGGCGGTGTTATGCAATATCTTGAAGAGCATGATATCGGCTTTGATGTCGGCGTCACAAAAGTTCCACTCGTTTGTCAGGCTGATCTGTTTGATCTAACTGTAGCAGATGCACACATCCGTCCAGATGCCAAAATGGCCTATCAAGCCTGTATCAATGCTGAATGCGGCAACTATCAGGACGGAAACTATGGCGCAGGCACCGGTGCTACCGTAGGCAAACTGCTTGGAATGAGCCAATGCATGAAATCCGGCATCGGCAGCTACGCCGTTCAGGTTGGTCCACTGCAGGTTGGTGCTGTTGTCGCAGTTAACGCACTAGGTGATATCTATGACTCTGAAACAGGTCGCAAAGTGGCCGGACTCCTTGCAAACGACGGGAAAACTTTCCTGGACTCCGAGCTGCTCACATTACAAAATATTGATGTGAAAGAAAACAAATTTGTTGGTAATACGACCATCGGCGTTGTGTTCACAAACGCACAGTTTAACAAATCCCAGTTATGCAAAATTGCAGGTATGGCGCATGACGGCTACGCACGTGCCATCCGTCCGGTACACACCTCAGCTGATGGGGACAGTATCTATGCCGTCTCATTGGGAGATGTAGCTGCAGATCAGGATGTCGTAGGAGCACTGGGAGCACGTGTCATGGCTAAAGCAATCCTGCGTGCTGTACAAGCAGCAGAGCCTTCCTATGGATTTCCTGCTGTACGCAGCTTGAAGTAAAACTCGTAAGTAGGTAATACGGATGATTACCTACTTACTAAAACTCGGCAAACTTTCAATAATTTCATTCAAAAGTGGGGCTGCCGGTTAATAGCAAAATTTCCGGCATCCCCAGTAGTAATTGTCTTCTTCCATATCATAATAGAATTGAAAGTTAACATTCTTTGTCTGCCTGTTATAAATCAAATTCCTTCAGCAACTTTTCCTGATACTCCTTGTCAGCTGCTGCTTTCACAATATCATCTGTACGTCCAAGCTTTGATAATTCAAGAATTAATTGATTAATTCTGCTTACTCCCAAAGTTTCCCCTTCTTCTCTCCCAATCTTTCGTCCAGCTTCAATTCCTCGTCTTTCTGCGGTTAACATTCCTATATTGTAATCTCTGATTGCTCTTTGTCTTGTCTCGTATTCTAACCTCTTCTTTTCATCGGCACTTAATTTATCCAATACGTCATACGCTTCTTCCAATTCTGAATTCTTCTTTGCCATTTCTTCAAAATCCTTTCTGGTTTTTCCTCCAAGAAAGCGCATCCACTGCAACAGACTTGTCTCATTCTTCTCTTCCGGCGGAAGTTTCGACAATTCTAAGATATGCATCTCCATAAGATCTGTATACTCTTTTCCTGTCTTCGTATCACAAAATGCAATTCTTCGATAGCACTCTTTGTCATCTCGGAAATGATCATATGCAAGAATACTCACATGGATACACTTCTTTAAGCAATCGTATCCTTCACCTTCTTTGATCTCACCTGCATACATCTTACTCAGATAATAAACAGAACGGTTTGCCCAGCAATCAAATGCTTCTACCTGCATCTCAAAATCAATTTGTTCCCCATCTTTCAGTCTCACCCGGACATCTAAGATTCCATACTTATCATCTTTCGATTCTTTTCTGAGAATCGTAGGCATAAGTTCTGTGCTCTCTACCTCACTGGATGGAACGTTTAATAGTGCTGCAATAATGTTCTTGCGAATGTTGTCATTCTGCATCAATTCCTTGAAACAGAAATCTACCGTTGGAAGCATAATGAAGTCTTCTTGCTTCTCTTTCGCTGTTTTGCATTGTGATATTTCTTTCTTGGTTGATACACTTTTCCTGGTTTTTCTCATAGAATTCTCCTCTCTTCTGTACGATGAATCATCGTTTAAAGAAAAGGATAATAAAACTACTTCCATCTTAACATAAGATTGTTTTCTATGGAAGTGAATGAACTCTCAGAATCGAAAATCCGTAAAATTTAAGAAGCAAAATTACCAAGATTTCTTAATCACATAATCTTTTAAACGATATTCATCTTTTTCGGTTGTCATCGGATTATCTGCTCGAGATACTGAGCTTAATGAATAATTACCGATTTGGTTAATAGATCTTTTTGCAGTCCACCAGAACATGGACTGCATGGTATTAGATTAACATGAGAATCCTAATATTGCAAGCTGAATTATTTTTGAGATCAGAACAGTATTTTATTACCTGTATCTAAATTTTTGTTTCCGTGACAGACCCATACACGTTGATTTCTTAAGTGTTACTAATCTCATGAGCTGTCACCAGATTAATCAACTTTCCATCATCCTTGCTGTTATCAACAATCAGAACTTCTGATCCATATGTATTCTGTTTTTAAGGCTGTGACCACTTCGTGCTCATAGCCTTATCTTATAAGAGCAGTATGCTCACATAAGACAAAACTACGAGATTGTGCCGTTCTTCTGCTCAGAAAATGCTTTTTTCAGATAAGCTGCGCAGTCAGGAAGGGAAAACTGCCGATTTTATCGTGCAGTTTCCTCCGCTGACAATTCGCCGCTTCACACTCCCATCTTCTTCATCACTTTATTGCCAAAAACAATCTGATGGCAGTATTTCATAATCCCCTATGTCCAATTCCAATTCTTTAACCGCTTCTTCTGCAGCATTATAATCTTCCAAACTGTGATAATAAAATTTCCACTTTGCATTTTTTGAAATACAGTATTTCAAATATATAAAATAGGGCATATCTACTTCTCCGAAAGAATGTCCAATAATTTCAACATTATTAACTTCCGTTAGTTGCCGAAAAAAATTTCCTCTGAAGGCCATACATTCATTTGTATTCTTAAAAGTTCGCTCATAATAGTTTGCAACTGCATTGTATATACTTTCTTTTCCTTCGTCATATTCTTCAGCAGCCCTTTCAGCTTTCTCACGATATTCTTTTATTTTCTTCACATTTCCATGTCCCAGAATTGGAGGTTCATCACAATATGGATATAATCCGCCATGAATATGTAATATATGGTTAGACGGTACACGATATATACGTTCCAAGACGCTGGTATAATTAAATGTAAAAAAATAATCCTCAGAGTTATCAATAAAAGTAGCCTTCATTGGCGCTGCTTTGAATAAACGTACCTGCCTAATCCATTTGCCTACATATTCATTAAGTCCCTCAATAAATCTATATTGTTCTTCCCAATAATCATCCATTGTGTCTTTTATTCCAACTGGACCTCCATCTAAGTCCAAATCATCTACTATTGATTTAGAAAAGTCCAACATCTCTGCTTCATTCGCTTCGCCAAGTCCATATTCAAAATTTTTCCACAGTGTTTTATATATAGCGTCATCCCGGCGATTTTGAATGTTTTTATTCTTTTTAAATCGCTTATCCAGCCTTTCAAAAGGAGCAATACTATACATCTTCTCCATCTGTACGAGAAAATCTTCTGCATATTTTTCGAGATACTTTCTAAAATCCCAATACGATGTCTTCAACCCATGTGCTCTATCAAATCCGTTTCCTATTACAAATAACGTAGACATCCTATCCTCCTTTCCAACCGATAAATCTAAATCATCATAATTTATAAATTACAATACTCCATCAAAAATTGTATATTTCAACATTACTGTTTATAAATTCTATAGCTTCACACATTTCCTCATAGCTTGAAGTATCAAAAGTAATAACTGCTAAATACTGATGCTTATTTACTTTACTACCAACTCCTAAAGTTGTCTCGATATTAATATTATATTTTCCATTTAATGCATCAAAGCCATCCCATTTTGTTATTATTCCGGCATCTTTGCTCCACAAAATATATGAACAACCAATTCTTTCAGGAAGTTTCACTTCAGGCATTGGTAAATCTTTTTCAGTATGTTTTACGCCTACAGCAATATCTAACAGCCATGCATAACTGTTAAAGTTACAAACATTTTTATGAACAAGTGCCATCATATCGCCAGACATTCTATATCCCATCTCAATTACATAAAAATGTCCATCTTCATCAAGCATCATTTCAATCCAGGCAATACCTTCTTTACAACCGATATCAGCGAATACAGCTTGTATATTTTGATCAACTTCTTCTAAATACAAATCTAAATTATCAGTGTATGTTGTCGTTACAGAATAACAGTTGCTCGGATATCCTTCCTTATGATACATTTTTGCAAAGTTAATTAAACTTGCTTTCCCGTCAGCTAATGCATACCATGCTGTATATTCATGGCCTCTAAGCATTCTTTCTACCACTACCGTATTGCTATTTGACACAGATCTGGCATTTTTAATAGCTTCGGCAATTTCATCTGAGGAAAAGCAATAAGACATTCCACGATTAGCACTTTGATCTATTGCTTTTACTACTACTGGATATTGTATACTGTCTAACTCTTCTTCTGTTAGTCCATCACTAAGATAATAATCTTTTGGAACAGGCACATTGTTCTTTATACATGCATCTTTAAAATCACGTTTATCAATTGTATAATGCCATGATTCTGGTGTACAATAGCATGGCATATTTAACCTTTTTGTAAGCTCCATCGTAGCTGAAATATTAAAGGTACTAATCCCATTACAAATACCATTAATATCTTTCTCTTTACACAAGTTTTCCAATGTATCAAAATCAGATGTACTTATCATCCAATACTCATCAGAAATTAATTTTCCTCTAGACTCCTTTGGCTCCAAATAGTCTGTGACTATTGTATGATATCCACGATTTTTAGCTTCCAAAAGTATTTCTTTACTGCCTTTTGCAGTTCCTAACATCAGTAAATTCTTCATATTTCACACACCTATTTCCTTCTTATTCTTTTTGACTAATTTTTATTGCGTCAATTATATACTGCATATCTTCAATTCCATATCTCTGATCTACTGGAATTGGTAAAATATTATTTGCCATATCGAACTCAAGTTCATCTTCCAAACAACGATTAAAGACTGCCGGCCAAAGCGTAGGAATAAATATCTTTTTCCTTTGCAATTTTTTTCTAATCTCAGATCCGTTTTCCATGTATAATGGATACATAAACGCTCCATCGGGAACGTCTAAATTCAATTTATTTAGTTTTAATAGCTTTTCATCAAGATATGCAAAATTATCTGTTCTTTTCTTTCTAACGGCTTCGTAATTTATTCCATGTAATAAATTTTCAGTCAGTTTCGACATATTTTTAATGGGTTCTACCTTAAATAAACGATTATTGTCTACATATTCCTGATAGAATTCCCCCGCCGTTCTTTCAAATCTGCCTAATAAGAAATTCATTCGCTTATATGATTCATCTTTTTGTTTGATTTTTATGAATTTATCTGTATATAAAATTGCTCCATCTGGTACACCAAAAAATTTGCGGCAAGTATATAAAGTATCAATTCCAGGAAGTGGATCTTGAAAATATGCTTGTGCGTTATCAACTATTACATTATTACCTAATGATAAAATATATTCATTTGACAACTGACCATAAAAATTCACTAGATAAAGCCAACCATCCCATTCTTTCATCTTCGGTTTAAAATCAAGCCCTATGCTGTAATAAATTACTTCAACTCCATTTTCAGCTAAAACCTGATCATTTGAATCGCACATAAATTTAGGAAAATAAATTTTTTTGATGCTTTTTGCCTTTAAAATATATGCAAATGCATTTCTTCCACAGTTCAATTAAATTCCATCGTCATGAAGCATTGGATTCATATAGGTATCCAACTCTATATATCCGCCTATTTCTTTCATTTTAATATTTATTCCTTTCACACTATCTAAAGAACATGGCTCCTGGCAAACATAAGATTACTAATATATCGTTTATTGAATTATGATTTTGTTTTATTCAACAATTACTTTATATAATGAATTAATGTTACTTAATGTACTATCCATTTCATCTTTATCTTCGAATTTCATAAAGATAATTCCCAATGCCTTTGCAGCATTATCAAAATATTCTACATGATCTCCAGATTTTTTATAAAGGCACTTTTTAATAATTTTCTCGTCTAATTCTTTAGAAAAATCAATAGTCGTATACAATCCTGTCTGACTGGTATGCAAGTTATGCGTTGCATAAAATGGGATTCCGTCATGTACTTCATTATTAATCTTTTCTCCCATCGCTGTTAGCACAGCCATTTCAACTACATCAACATCAAATATTAATCCTAATAAATCTGGAATCATGTTACCGCCCGCTCTAGGACCAACATCTATAGGCCATACTTTTCCCATCTTATCTACAACTAATTCCACATTTACAGATCCGAATCTAATCCCAAGTTTATCAACCATAGACTGCAACGTGTTTTCTACTTCTAATTTATCTTGTTCATCAAGAAGTAATGGATAACTCTTTCCAACTGGAACAAGTGGATTTACTGAGGAATCTCTATGACAGTTCAGTAAGCCCCACAGTATAACTCTCCCATTATAGACAAAAATATCTCCTCCTATAAGATACTTATGCTTTTTTTCTATATATTCTTCAACAATAATGCGATGAGAACGTGAAAATGAAAATGCAAAATCACACGCTTCTTCTAATCCATCCCAATCCCTTAAAACAGTAGCTCCCTTTGAGCCTGAAGAATCAACCGGTTTAATAATTACAGGTAATATGAATAATGATGTATCAATATCATTATTACTATATCCTTCAGATACTGGCGCATTAAATCCGCTGTGCTTAAGAAACTCTCTAAATTTATCCTTATTGCATAGCGTTTCAACCGAATCGTATGGATTAGTAGGCAATCCTAGTTTTTCAGCAACATAAGCAGCTGTTGGAGCCGCTGGATCTGAAGCATATGCTAAGACGCCATCAATATTCTCCTTTTGGGCCACTTCTAAAACGGCATTCTTATCCGTAGTACTTACAAGATAAAACTTATCTGCTTCATATTGTCCCGGATTATCTGGAAGAAAATCACATAAAACTGTATAATATCCGTGCTTTTGAGCTGTTTTAATTGCCACTATTTGCTGAGCAGAACCACCCAATAATAATATCTTCTTCATTTGTTAATCTCCTAAAATCACATCACAAATTCTATCCACTTCATCCAATGTTAAATCTGCATATAAAGGAAGTGTTAAAACTCTAAGTGCCATGTGCTGGGCAACAGGAGTTTTTTCTGTTCCTGCTGTGGGATAATTACGATAACATTCAAAGCTATTAGTCAACGGGAAGAAATATTTTCTTGCTCCGATTCCTACTTCTGCCAACTTCTCAAAAACTTCATTTCTTGTGTATTTATATCCGTCAAAAACAACCGGGAAATAAGCATAGTTACTTTCAACATTATCTTGAACAACAGATAATTTGATTCCATCTACACCTTCAAGTCTGCTTCTATATCTTTCGACAACTTTCTTTCTCTTTGCAATTTCATCATTTAAATGTCTCAAATTACAAATACCCATTGCAGCCTGAAATTCATTCATCTTAGCATTTCCACCAACGTATTGAACAGACTCTGGCCCATGAATACCAAAGTTCTTCATATTGTTTAAAAGTTGTACCCACGCATCATCTTTAAAACATACGCATCCACCTTCTATCGTATTAAATACTTTCGTTGCATGGAAACTAAACATAGCTGCATCTCCAAAGTATGCAGATGAAACACCTTTGTACTTAACACCAAAAGCATGCGCTGCATCATAAATAACTTTTAATCCATATTTCTTTGCAATACGATCAATCTCCTCTACATCACACATATTTCCATATACATGCACCGGAACAATCGCAACTGTATTGTCATTGATCAATAATTCTAACTTCTCTGTGTCAATTGTATAATCGTCTTCTTTAATATCACAGAACACAGGTATTAAACCATTTCTTACAATTGCATGTGTCGTTGATGCAAAAGTAAAAGGAGTTGTAATCACTTCCCCTCCTTCTGGCAGGTTCAATGCAGCAATAGCATTTTCTAATGCAAGATGTCCATTAGTATACAACGCAATATGTGGAACATCTAAATAATCCTCTAGAGATCTTTGTAATTCTTTATGTTTTGTCCCCATGTTAGTAAGCCAATGACTCGCCCAAAGTTCTTTGATTTCTTCACAATATTCTTCATATGAAGGCATTGATGATCTTGTAACTAAAATATTTGACATAATTATTACCTCTTTTCGTCATTACAACATTACATGCAAGTGCGTTTATTATGTATGAAGGATTTCATAATTCCCAATAAATATTCGAATGAATCTAAATGTAATAACATAGATCCAATTAAATAAATAATAGCACCTGTTGGTACTTGAATTAGAAGTGTTAAAGCACTAGAAAAACCTAAGTTATTAACAAATGAAACCATAACTCCCATTACTACAGCTAAGGCAATCGATGGAAAAATATCTATCATTTGTTCTTTGAAACTATATTTCAATAGTTCTCTGTTTGGCCATGAATTTATAATCATACTTGTTATCATACTTACTAACAAACTATAGGCCATTGCCATAACCCCAAACCACATTGTAGATAAAAGCAAAATCATACCCACAATCTTTTTTGTAATTTCTAATTTTAAAAATAAATCACTTCTCCCCATTGCTTTAATTGCATTTAGATTGGCTGTATGAACCGGATAAAACATATATGTAATACAAAAAATTTGTAAAAACGGAACACACGGTAACCATTTTTCTGTTAATATTAATTGAACTACTGGCGTCGCACAGAATGCTAGTCCCATCATAAGAGGAGCCATTATATATGTACTAACTTTAATAGCTCTCCTTGTCATATTTTTAATTCTTTCTCTATCATCTTGTTCTCTAGATAACGTAGGAAGAAGAACACTATCTATAGAAGTATTAATATTATTAACGACAACTGCTGGTAACTTGTCACCTTGATTATAGAAAGCTAAGTCGGAAGACGAATACATCTTACCAATAATTAAACTGCGAATATTATTATAAAATGTATCCAACAGAGCTGAAGCAAGCATCTTCCAACCAAAAGATAATAAGCATTTGAGACGTTTCCACGAAAACATCTTTTTAGGTCGCCATTTGACCGTAATCCATAAAATTAGTGTATCCATTGCAGTGTTCGATAATTGCTGTATAACAATTGCCCACATACCAAATCCTGCATATGCCAAACCTATCCCCAAAAACGCAGAAAAAATTGTTCCGCCTAATGTAGAATAAAAAAATCTTTTAAACATCATATTTCGCGAAACATAAGATTGCTGAATGCCTTTCACTCCAGAAATAACAATTGTTAGGCTAATAACCCTAATAACAGGTACAAGTGATGTATCGTTGTAGAATGTAGCAATCAAAGGCGCTGCAAGAAACATTACGGCATATAAAATCAGACACACTGCAAAATTAAAATAGAAAACTGACGAAAAATCAAGATCATCCGCATCTTTTTTTTGAATTAACGCTGTGCCAAGTCCACTATCCACAAATACTTGCATAATCGTCGTGAATACAGTAATTAGAGCAATCTTTCCGTAATCTTCTGGAACTAAAAGACGAGCTAAAATGATTGAAACAACAAATGTAACTACTTGAGCTCCACATCTTTCTGCGAATCGCCATATAAAATTTGAGAGTGTCTTATTTGAAGCTGTACTCTTCATTTTAGTATTCTCCTCTTTTTTACTTCTAACAGTTCCTTAAAAAGGGAAATATTACTTTTAATTTCTTTTTCCAAGGGTAACTATTATAAACATCTTTATAGTTTTTAATAAGGTGATAACCATCTTTTTTTATAAAAAGCATTTCTGCATTCTGCACTCTAAGAACTTTTTCTATTTCATTTAAATATTCTTGATCCATCTGATTTTCTTGACAGTATATATATAATTTATTTAAAAAATCAATTATATCCTTTTGAGTCTCTACTTGTTTAAAAGGTGAAACATTCAAATAATTTTTAGATGTCCATGATCCTTCAGAAAATAATCTATAAACCGACATTGTTTCCTTAAAATATCGAATTTTCCCATTAAACATCAAATATATTGCTAAAGGATAATCTCCAAATCCATTTGCTTTCATTTCTTCTGGTAGTACAAATAAATCTTTTCTACATACTAGTGAAGATAATTGAAACTGAGAATTTCCTCTTTCAACTACTTTAGAAAATTTCAAATCCATATCAATATTAGATTCATTAATATAACTTTTTAATCCACTTTTACAATTTAATTGTAAAGTATTGTGAACGCAAGCTGAATAGTCCTTATTCTTTTCTAAAAAATCAACTTGTTTTTGTAATTTATTATTATCACACCAATAATCATCACCTTCACAAATAGCAACATATTTTCCTTTCATCCTAGGAAATATTATTTCTTGTGAGATATCTACTCCCTTTGAATATTGATTTTCTTTTTGCAATATGGGTTTTATAATATTAGGATACCTTTTTGCATATTGATTTATTATGTCAGCTGTTTTATCAGTTGAAGCATCATCATGAACAAATACTTCGTATTTAAAATCTGTTTTTTGAGAAACGAATCCTTCCAAAGCACTTTTAATATATTTTTCATGATTATATGCTAAACAATAGGCAGATACGACTACTTCATTACTCATGTCACTGTTTTCTCCTTCTCTTTATCATATTTTAAATTATTTTTCAGTCTCATAAATGTAAAAATTAAAAAAGGAAGAAACCTATAGCTTAAAAATGAATTGTCAATAAAAGCAATAGTAAAAACACTTATCACACAAATCAAATGATACATTTGATATTTATTTTTTTTAACCATTATGACACTAATAATGTTAATTGCTAGCAAAGCAATGATTCCATATCTCATTAGCAAAAATAAATATCCATTGTCAATTACTAATTCATCTTTATAAAATACTTCGTTTGAACTAAAATTAAATAATTTAATTCCAACTCGGCTCACCTTCAAAAATGCAGCCCAAAAACGGTTTGAAAAATACAAATCTATTTTACTCACTAAAGAATTAGTACGAACCATCAGCATAAAAACAACTGAAGCAATAGTAAATATTGGCGTAATAAAATATGCAATTATACTTAATTTATTATTTACTTTTGATGATAAAAATTTAGATTTTAAAACAATTAGACTTAACGTAATTATTATACTAACTACTAAACTCATTCTTGATCTAGTCAAACTATAGATAAAAATGTGTAAGAGCAAAAACAATAATACAATTATATTTGATAATTTTTCTTTATATTTCCATACTGCTAAAATTTCTATCATTAAAAGATTATTTGGTAGAACATTGCTATGATAAAATCCATATGAATGTCTTGTTAAATCTGTAGAAAAAGCTTTTGCTGTCATAATATCTGGAATAAAACCAACCAAATTACCTATAACCACCAAAGCTGTACCAATTATAAGTAGGTTTAAGCTCACATTACAAACACGCTCTTCTGTGGAATCTCTTGATCCAAATATAAGGACAGCCAGCATCGGTAAATATATATCTTTTGTGTGAACAAAAAAAATCATAGTCAATGCAAAAATGACCAATTCCATTATAAATTGCTTATATTTTTCTTTATGCATAAGCAGTTGAATAAATGCTAACAAATATGATATGTACCGCAAACTTTTTGTTAACTTATCCAACTCAGATGCAATTCCAACATCACTTAAAAATAGTGAACTAAAAAAGCAAATATATGAAAGTAAAAAAATTATCTCTTTTTTATAAATTTTAGTCTTACGTAGTTTAACAACCATCATAACCCTTTCCTACATAAAGCTTTCTATATATAGCGCTTATAAATTTCTCGTATAAATATTTATATAAATTTTTATTTTTTAACACTTGAATTATTGCTCCAAATTGATGATTATGTAATCCTTCCTTAGACATTTCATACTCTCTTAATTGTAATAGTTCGTTTTTGTATTTTAGTGATTCCTTATATTCTTCTAAAATTTTTTCAGTCACCAAATCAATATTCATCCTATTATGTGCCAAAAATCTCATAATTACTATTTGCTTATTTTTATTTGAAAGAGAAATTCCATTTTTTCTTATTCTATAATTCAAACCATAATACGGAACATTAGCTAATTTATATCCTTTATTAATTGCTCTTAATAAAAAATCATAGTCCTCACAATATGATATTTCCCTATAACCATTCAAAGAGGAAAAAACTTCATATTTCCCAAACCAAGTTGGATGAGCCATGCAACCACCAAATCTTATTTGTTTTATTATTCCAGTTGTAGTCGTAGGAAATTTAATTTTACCAATATTTTTATTTTGATCATCAATTAGTTCAATCCATGTACCTACCAAATCCAATTTTTGTTTTGTTAGATATTTGTATTCATTTTCAATTCTATTTTTCACAGAAACATCATCTGCATCCATTCTGGCAATGAATTTTCCATTTGCATGTTTCAACGCTTCATTCAATGAATATACAAGCCCCATATTCTTTTTATTATAAATAATTTTTATTCGTGGATCTGTTTGCTGAAGTAAAATTTCTTTTATTCTATTATTTTCCGGATTATCATCTACAATAATAAATTCTATATTTTTATAAGTTTGCTTTAAGATTGATTGAATGCTTTGTGATAAATCTGACTCTGTTTCATTATACACGCTCATAATAACTGATATCAGCTCTTCCATCTTAATTTTTCCTTTCTTCATAACAATAATATTTTATGTAATAAGAGAAAACATTTATATTTAAATATAAGCAGTATAAACCAATACTTAAAACTCATAAACCTGCGATTGCTGTTTAATGTATTTAAAATTTCCTTTACATATTTTTTTCCATATAGGTCTATTAAATATTTTTTTCTTTCTTTATAATTCATTGAATTACTGTTTTTACTTTGAGTAATACTCCTAGCTAAAGTATTAAGCATTTTCACATTAAACCACGAACTAATTTCATCATTATTTAAAATATACGGATAATCTAATACATTTTCTATTATTTGCAAAAAATTATCATAATAATCTTCTTTAAACTTTGCTGACATTCCAGAAGAACTCCTATAATAATATAATACATTGTTTAAATATATTATATTTTCTGCATTTTCAAACACTTCAGCCGATTGAAGTGTATCCTCACCAAATGAATCAGCATAAAATTTGGAATAATCTTTATTTAGGTTAAAACAAGTAGCTTTAATCGCTTTGCCCGCCATAGTTGTAACTATCGGATAATCATCTATAAAATAAGACTTTAAAATTTGTTTCTTTCCTATTTTGATATATTCTCTATTGGTAAAGCTATTCTGATAATAAGGTTTACTTGCATGGCCATCAAAAATCCCCATGTTGTAAATCACAATATCTGGATGTGATTTGTCTATTATTTTTTTTATTTCATATAATGCATTTTCTGAAAGGAAATCATCTGAATCACAATTAATAATATACTCACCTTTCGCCAATAAAAGACCTTTTCTTCTTGTAGATAAAAGGCCTTCATTTTTTTTATGAACAACTCTAATAATATCAGGATACTTATTATAATTATTGTCACAAATTTTTCCACTCATATCTTTAGACCCATCATCAAGCAGTACTATTTCAGCATCTATTGCATAATTTACAATTTGGTTTACAACAGAATCTATGCATTCCTGGAGGTAATTTTCCACATTATAGACTGGTATAATTATACTAAACAACATCTATGCTCACCTTAACACCTTTCTTTTAATCTTTTGCTTTATTAAATAATAGTGTCGGTAAATCCTAGGCTTCAATCCTTTAGTTTTCCATAATTTAACTGTTGTATATAATATTGGAAATTCATTCCCATAAATCTGAATAATTTTGTTTAACTGATATATATAATTTGAATCTAAAGATTTCCCATCAGATAAATGCCATATATTTAATGGAATAACATAGTTCTTTTTATTTTCTAGAATACACTGTAAACACAACTCAACAGCATATAGATGCCATCCCTCAAGATTTGAAAACTTTTTATTGATTATATAGTTTTTTTTCACTACAAAAAAACACTCATCTACTGTTTGCACCTCTTGCAATGCATCAATTTTGACACCTGCATCTTTTTTATTTACACCATGTGTCAAATTCGAATATATTACTCGTTTATTTGTATTGTTTTTTTCTCCACTTGCTCCAGCAACTCCAATCACTCCGAAATTTGTAGTTTCTTCCAGAAATAATTTAGTAGTATACAGTTCTTTAGATGTTTCAAATCTAATATCAGGATGCGTAAAAATAACATAAGTCCCATTACATTTATTTAATACTGAATTAAAAGCACTTCTAGCAGATTTATATTCATTTTTTAAGTTATATATTGGTATCAACTCAAATGACACGTCTTGTTGTTTTTCAACACTCTTACAAAAATCATCAAACACTTCCAATTTATTCACTATCGTCACAATTGAAAAATCAATATCCTTCTTTTTATTTATCATAATTTATTCATTCTAATCTTTAACTTATAAGTGAAGTTTAAGCCTCTATTGCAAAAATCAATATTTCTTTTATTTAGCAACTTAATTCTATATTTCAAATTTGTCTTATAGTTGCAAATCCAATCACAGATTTCTTTATATTCAGGAGTCATTCTACTTCCGTATCCTCTTACCAACTCATTAGTTAGTTTTTCTATTTGATAACTAAACATATATAATTGAACTTGTTTTATTGTGGAAAAAAAGCCATGTTTTAATCCAACTGTATTATTTTGATGCTGTCTATAATTCATCCTAGGCTCAGAGTCAACAATAACTTTTCCGCCTAAACATAAGCATACTCTTAGCACCCAAGTATCATGCATTAACATATAATTTGGTTTAAATTTAACCACTTCTCTTAATAACTGTTTATTAAACACACCAGTACAACCAGCAAAATCCGATAATACAAACCGTGTCTTTAAAGATCTCCTTGAATTCAATTTATGATTTTCGATAAATTTGAGGTTTGAATCCACCAACCTTTGACCTGAATAATATAATACTAAATTGTCATTAATGAAATTCTCTTTTATTTTCTTTATAGCAATTGACAATTTATCGTTATCCCAAACATCATCTTGATCACAAAATGCTATATAATCATACTGCATTTCTGATGCTTTTTGCATTAGTTCAAAATATCCATCCTGAACATTTTTATGTTCTCCTTGGTACCATATTAAAGGATGTTTTTTTGCGTTCTCCTCTAATATATTTTGCGTTAAATCTGTAGAACCATCATCTCTAACCAATATTTTGATTTCAACATCTTTTTGAGCATATAATGAATCCAATTGTTCCTGCAAATATTTTTTTCCATTATAAGTTGCCAATAAAATAAGTACTCTATCCATTTCTTTATATCCCCCATATTAAAAATGGAACAAATCGAAAACTATTGTTTCCAAATCAGCACAAAACTTCTTGTTATTACTACTCATTACTTGTCCCTTATCAGCTACTATTTCATCAAAATTTGTTATAATCTCTCCAAGTTTATTAATATCTTCAACCGGAATAATTGTTCCCATCCTCTCAGCCACATTTTTCGCAAATTCCACTTGATGATTATTTACATGCTCATTAAATTTCTTTTGTCTTGGAACAACAATCGGTGTTTTGCCAATTTGTAATGGCATAATGAAACTTGCTGGTCCTCCATGAGTAATTACAATACGAGCATCTTCAACATTTTTAACCATTTGGTCATATGGAATCAATTTATCCCATTTGCAATATTTAGGTTCGTATGTACTATATCCTGTTTGCATAATGACATCCTCTGTAATGACTCCATCCTTTTTCAATTTATCAATCGCCTTCACGAGCCTATTGAATGGTTGTTCATGCGTTCCTACTGTTACAAATATCATCTTTTCCCTCTCTAAAAAATACTGCCTAAATTAATCGCTTTTGGATACACTTTCTTCTGTTCCTCCCACTGTACAATAAATTTATCAACAATAGGATATACCATCTTTCCAGTTAATGTAGGTTTATCTATTCGATCAAATACTTCAATATAAATCAATTTAGCTCCAAATAGTTTTCCCAAATAAAAGAACGGAACAGCTACAGCTGCACCTGATGATATAATTAAATTTGGTCTTTCTTTACGTAACACCTTCCAAGCAATGACTGTATTCTTAATTAAAGCCTTAATGCTTCTATTCGTTGGATAATAACAAGAATACATTCTTTCACCCGACAACAAGCTTCTTGCATCTTCTTTATCAAAAGTTACCCAGAAGCGTTTTTTGTTTTCCCAAAAAGGCTTCAACATATACAGATGTGTTAAATGACCACCAGATGAACCTACTAAACAGATTTTAAGATTGATTCCACCCGTTAAATTCTTCATAACAAATCTCTCCTATAACAATTTCAAAATTTAAACGTATCCTTCAATCCAGCCCACTTCTGATCCTTCTCACTCAAATTCAGCTTTGTTCCATCTGCGAGTTCATATCCTTCTGCAGATGCAGTTCCCTGATACTCCCCTTTCACCTGTGGCCACTCAATCCCAATCTCCGGATCATTCCATGCCATTCCGCCTTCATCGTTCGGATGGTAGAAATCATCACACTTATAGCAGAACTCTGCTATCTCACTTAAGACTAAGAATCCATGTGCGAATCCTCTTGGAATTAAGAACTGTTTCTTGTTCTCTTCTGTTAATTCGATTCCGTACCATTTACCATATGTTTCACTTCCGGCACGTAAATCAACTGCCACATCAAATACAGAACCTTTAATCGCACGAACTAATTTTGTCTGTGGATACTGTTTCTGGAAGTGCAGTCCTCTCAGCACACCTTTCGTAGACATGGACTGATTATCCTGTACGAACTTGATATCAATCCCTGCTTCTTTCATATCATTCTCATTGTAAGTTTCCATGAAGTATCCGCGTGCATCTCCATGTACTGCCGGAGTGATCACACACAATCCTTCAATTCCGCCTACATTTTTCTCAACTGTAATCTGTCCCATTACACTTAACTCCTACTTTTGCTTCTATTCTTCTATTTCCTTCAGATAACGACTCAACGCATCCTGCCAGGTTGGCAATGGTTGGAAACCTGCTTCTACAAGCTTGCTTTTCTCCAATCGGCTGTTGAATGGTCTGGCTGCTTTACTTAATCCATACTCCGCTGTTGTTACCGGAAGTACTTCTGTTGTATATCCTGCCTGACGGTAAATCTCTTTTGTAAAGTCATACCAGCTGATATATCCACCTTCATTTGTAGCATGATAATAGCCATACTTCTCTGACTCACTCATATCAACGAGCAATCTAGCAAGATCGTATGTGTAAGTTGGTGTTCCAATCTGATCATTTACGACGCGCACAGTATCATGATTTTTTCCAACTTTCAGCATCGTCTTGATGAAGTTATTCCCATTCAGACCGAATACCCAAGCAATACGAACGATAAAGTATTTCTCTAAGGTCTCACTGACTGCGAGTTCTCCTTCTAGCTTTGTCTTTCCATATACATTCAAAGGAGCATACTCTTTACAATCCGGTTTCCAAGGCTCTGTCCCTTGCCCATCAAACACATAATCCGTACTGATATATGTCATCTTGCAGTCCAGTTTCTTGCAGACTTCTGCGATATTCTGTGTTCCACCTGCATTGATGGCGCGTACTTTTTCCTGTTTATCTTCATCCTCCGCCAGATCCACTGCTGTCCATGCAGCACAGTGGATCACGGCATCCGGATTGATTTCTGAAATTATTTTTTCAACTGCTTCTTTTTCTGTAATGTCCAAGGATACATACGGTGCTTTCGTTACATCAGAACCGTCAGCTACACCACTGTAGTTTTCCTGAATGTCAGAACCAACACCTTCATGTCCTCTTTTCAGCAGTTCATTCATTACATCATGTCCAAGCTGGCCGCCGACACCTGTCACAAAAAACTTCATTCTGTTTCTTCCTCCAGTCACTTAGCGGTTGCTGTACATCTTGTCATAGTAGTTCTGATACTCACCGCTGATGATTGTCTCCCACCAGTCGCGGTTATCAAGATACCACTGGATTGTCTTTTTGATTCCGTCCTCGAACTTCGTTTCTGGAAGCCATCCGAGTTCGTTATGGATCTTTGTCGGATCGATTGCATAACGCATATCGTGTCCCTTACGATCTCCAACATGAGTAATCAGTGACTCTGGTTTTCCAAGTTCTTTACAGATAATCTTTACGATCTCGATATTCTGTTTCTCGTTGTGTCCGCCAACGTTATAAACTTCACCCACACGACCGTTATGGATGATCAGATCGATTGCCTTGCAGTGATCTTCTACATACAACCAGTCACGCACATTCAGACCTTCTCCATATACTGGAAGCGGTTTGTCTGCTAATGCATTTGCAATCATAAGCGGAATCAGTTTTTCCGGGAAGTGATATGGTCCGTAATTATTAGAGCAGCGGCTGATTGTTACAGGCAGTCCGTAGGTACGGTGGTATGCCAGAACAAGAAGGTCTGCTCCTGCCTTTGAGCTGCTGTATGGAGAACTTGTATGAATCGGTGTCTCCTCTGTAAAGAAGAGGTCCGGGCGATCCAGCGGAAGATCTCCGTATACTTCGTCTGTAGATACCTGATGATATCTCTTAATTCCGTATTTACGGCATGCATCCATCAGTGTCTGTGTTCCCATGATATTTGTCTCAAGGAAGATTCCAGGATTTTCGATGGAACGATCTACATGAGACTCTGCTGCAAAGTTAACAACCATGTCCGGATGTTCTTCTTCAAACAATTTATTTACTGCTTCTCTGTCACAGATATCTGCTTTTACAAAGCGGAAATTCGGGTTATCCATCACTGGTTCCAGTGTGGAAAGATTTCCTGCATAAGTCAGCTTATCCAGACAGATGATTCTGTAATCTGGATATTTATTTAACATATGGAATACAAAGTTACTTCCAATAAATCCGGCTCCTCCGGTAACAATAATGTTCATGTTCTTGATTCTCCTAATCTCTCGTTTTCAATTCCTATGTAAATGACTTTCGAAATTTTCTTTATCTCACTTTCAGTATTCGTTCAAATCAGTAGAGATGTTCTCTATATTTTCCATCCATAACATCTTTCAGATATTGTCCATACTGATTCTTCTTCATCACTTCATAAACTTCCGTCAATTCATCTTTACTAATCCATCCATTCAGATATGCAATCTCTTCCAGACATGCAATCTTACGATGCTGATGCTGCTCAACTGTCTTTACGAAATTAGTAGCATCTACAAGACTCTCATGTGTTCCTGTATCCAACCAGGTGAATCCCTGTCCGAGAAGTTCTACATTCAGACTGCCTTCTTCCAGATAAATACGGTTCAGATCTGTAATCTCCAGTTCACCGCGTGCGGATGGTTTTAAATTCTTTGCATACTCAACCACATGATTATCGTAGAAATACAATCCTGTTACACAGTAATTACTTTTTGGATATTCCGGTTTCTCTTCAATTGAGATTGCCTTTCCTTCTTTATCAAACTCCACGATTCCAAAACGCTCCGGATCGTCTACATAATATCCAAAGACAGTCGCACCTTTTCCATTTTCCGCATTATCAACTGCCGCTTTCAGACGTTTCTTAAGTCCGTGTCCTGCAAAGATGTTATCTCCAAGAACCATCGCAACAGAATCATCTCCGATAAACTCAGCACCGATGATAAATGCCTGTGCCAATCCGTCCGGTGATGGTTGAACCTCATAAGTCAAGTTGACTCCGAACTGGTGTCCATCTCCTAATAAACTTTTGAATCTTGGGGTGTCCTGTGGTGTCGAAATAATTAAGATATCTCGAATGCCTGCATTCATAAGAACTGACATTGGATAATAGATCATAGGTTTGTCGTAAATCGGCAAAAGCTGTTTACTTGTAACCATGGTCAACGGATACAGACGAGTGCCTGATCCACCTGCTAAGATAATACCCTTCATACCTTTCTCCTTTTCCCTTTTTCTGTAAATTGATTTATCTGCATTCTGCTTCTACCTGTAACTCTCCGTCTACTTTTCTGACATTGTATACCAGCGGATGTTCTTTGCCCCACTCTGGATCTTCCTGTTCCTTTTGGTTCCATTCTTTCCATACTTTAACAAAACCATTATGTATCAGGTTCTCCGCTTTAAGCCTGGCCTGAACTGCTTCGTCGTAATCATCAAAGAGACCCACATAATAGCGCTTTCCCTTGAAACCGATATCGACACGGTATCGATTGCTGTTCTTTAATCGGAACACACCTCGAAAACCGCTCTCGTTATCTCTGCGTTTTTTTCTCTTCTCTAATACTTCTACACAAGTTCCATCTACCAAATGTCTGCGATCTGCAATTGCTTTCTGATTTTGCTCTTTTAAACACCCACAGCTTCGATTGTGTGCATGGATCAATCCTGCTGCTGGCACGTCAATTGTATTTCCGCATTCACAGACACAGTGCCAGTAAACAGATCCTCGTTTATCTCTTTGTTCAGTTGGATACATTGCTGTAAGAAGGCCGAACTGCCTTCCTGTAAGATCTTGAGGCTTTCTTCCCATTATTCTCCCCTGTATTTTTTTCGTAGAGTATACAACTCTACGAAATTTATAACTGTTCAGAGCCAAGCAAAATTTCAAAAAACAGGTTTAAAATGCATAGCATTTTGGAGGTTGGCTCTGGCCAGTTACCATTTTCCCTTATACATAAAAAGAGCCTTAATATCTTCCGCAATACCACTGTATCGTTCAGATATTAAAGCTCTTTTTATTTCTTTTATTTTTCTTTTCTTATACCACAGCTTCTATGATCGTCTTAGAATCCACTTCTACCTGCTGCACTCCGATTTCTTTCTTCTGATAAAAGCATGCGGACAGCTCATATCAATATTAAACTCTGCTGCAATATTCCATGGACTGTTTGTTATACTGATGTTGTTCATCAGGTCTTAATTGTGCCAAAAAATCAATAAATACTTGATTATTGAATACTTTCGGCATATTATCGCTCCTTTTTGTTCTGTAAAAAATACATTTTATCGTCCACTCTCCGCCCTGCCCTCCTTGAATTTTCTCCTGAAAAATGGTATAACGTTAAATGTATAATGATTAATCTGTTAATTCTAATTAATCAATTCGCGTACCGTCCGATTTCTTAAGACGGTTAAAAACTAATTCACACTGAGGAGAAGAAAATGACGAACATCGAAATGTTAGAAAACACACTCCCGATTGCACCTCTGAAACTGATTGCTATGGAGAGCTGCAAACCTCTGGGACAGAAGGTAAATGATTATATTGTTTCCTTCCGTGAGAACACGATCAACGAAGTAACAGAATCCCCACTTTACAGAAACTATAAGGCCAACAATTACCAGGTAGACTGTAGTTGTCCGAGATTCGGTTCCGGTGAAGCTAAGGGTGTCCTGAAAGAGACAATCCGTGGTACCGATCTTTTTATCATGACTGATGTATGCAACTACAGCCTGACTTACACAGTAAACGGACATCTTAACCATATGTCTCCGGATGACCATTATCAGGATCTGAAGAGAATTATCGCTGCTGCAACAGGTAAGGCTCGCCGTATCAATGTTATCATGCCTTTCCTTTACGAAAGCAGACAACACAAGCGTACAAGAAGAGAGTCTTTGGACTGTGCTCTTGCACTGGAAGAACTGGACGCAATGGGCGTTTCCAATATCATTACATTTGACGCTCATGACCCACGTGTACAGAATGCGATTCCACTTAGTGGATTTGACAGCTTTAACCCACAGTATCAGTTCTTAAAAGCACTGTTCCGTGAAGTACCGGATCTGAAAGCTGACAAAGAACATCTGATGATCATCAGCCCGGATGAAGGAGCTATGCACCGTGCGGTTTACTTCTCTAACGTACTTGGTGTTGATATGGGTATGTTCTACAAGCGTCGTGACTACTCTACAGTTGTAAACGGAAAGAACCCGATCGTTGCCCATGAGTTCCTCGGTGATGACGTAACAGGAAAGGATGTTCTTATCGTTGACGATATGATCTCTTCCGGAGAAAGTATGCTTGATGTTGCAAAACAGCTGAAAGATCGTAACGCCGGACGTGTCTTCGTATGTACAACATTCGGACTGTTCACAGACGGATTTGATAAATTCGATGAGTATTATAATAAGGGATATATCAGTAAAGTTATTACAACAAACCTTACATATCTCCCACCGGAACTTTATGAGAAACCTTACTTTGTAAAAGCTGATATGAGTAAATTTATCGCACTGATTATTGATTCCCTGAACCATGATGTGCCGATCAGCTCTGTTATCAGCCCGACAGATAAGATTCATGCTCTTCTTGAGAAGCGTGAAAAAGGACTTCTGTAAAAATCCATAAAAATACCTGCAAGATGTCAAAATTAATATCTGCAGGTATTTTTTTAATACTTGAATTATTTTATTTCATCTCCGCAACGCGGTCCTGAATTGTTTTATTGAAATTCTCAATCTGTCTGGAATAAGGCTCATTCATGAACTTGCTGTTCAGCATGAAGTCTGCTGTTGCAAGGTTGTTCGCAACCGGAATATCATATACTACTGCAATTCTAAGAAGTGCCTTAACGTCCGGGTCATGTGGCTGTGCCTCTAACGGATCCCACAGGAAGATCATGAAATCAATCTGTCCTTCTACGATCTTCGCACCGATCTGCTGGTCTCCACCAAGTGGACCACTGCAGTATCCCTTTACCGGAAGTCCTGTTTTGTTGATTCTTAACAGAATTTTTACTCTTCCGTATTTCGATGTTCTTCATCGTAGAATTTCATCAACGCCTGTGTTCCGAGATCTCCGTATCCTTCCTGCTCAAGTTCTTCGTAATTGGCAAGAACCATACTGAGTACATCAAGGGAAAGTCCTTTTCTGTTCGCTTCGATCAGTGCAAGCTTCATATCTTTGATGAAGTGTTTCATAAAGAATCCCGGTGCATAATCATCTTTTAAGATCTTTGGTCCGAATGTGTCAAGCTGCTTGCTTCCTGCTGCACCTGTCGCAACGGACTTCATGAATACTTCCGGATCCAGTCCCTGTTCTTTTGCATAAGTAAGTGCCTCGCACACACCGGACAGTGTTCCGGCGATCATGATCTGGTTCGCCAGCTTGCAGTGCTGTCCGCATCCAGCCTTACCCTGGTAATTAATGTTTGTTCCCATTGCCTCAAAGAGTGGCATACAGGCTTCGTAATCTTCTTTCTCTCCGCCAACAAGGATGGACAATGTTCCGGCTTTCGCTCCTGTATCTCCGCCTGTGACAGGTGCATCCATCACATGGAAGCCTCGCTTTGTGCCTTCCGCGTAGATCTTCTCAGCAATCTGCGGACTTGTTGTTGTCATATCGATCAGATAAGCACCTTTCTTTGCACTGTCTAAGATATTCCCCTCATCAAAGTATACTTCTTCTACATCCTGTGGGAACCCAACGATCGTAATCACTGCATCACAATCCTGCACGCAATCCTTGATTGACTCATGGAACTGTGCTCCTTCGCTGATCACATCTTCTACTTTACTCTTTGTTCTTGCATAAATATGTAATTCAAATCCGGCTTTCATGAGATTTCTGACCATGGATTTTCCCATGATTCCTACACCGATAAAACCTACTTTATTCATCTGCTTTATTCCTCCTGTCTAAGATAGCTCCCATGTTATCACACAGGAGCCATTCTTATCATTTTCTATTTTCAACTATCTTTCTTCTTTTTTCACAACTTCGCCCTGTTTTTTGTAAATGCTGTTTGCCGGAACGAATCCACGTACAGAAGAAAGTGGATAGATGTTGCTGTGATTTCCAACAACTGTTCCCGGATTCAGAACGCTTCCGCATCCTACTTCTACTTCATCTCCGAGCATTGCACCAAACTTCTTCATGCCCGTCTCAATCTTCTCTTCTCCGGCTTTTACCACAACAAGTTTCTTATCTGATTTTACGTTAGATGTAATTGATCCGGCTCCCATATGAGATTTGTATCCAAGAACAGAATCACCTACATAATTATAGTGCGGAACCTGAACTTTATTAAAAAGGATCACGTTCTTAAGCTCTGTGGAATTTCCTACAACAGCTCCTTCTCCTACGATCGCATTTCCACGGATAAATGCACAGTGACGAACCTCTGCATCCTTTCCGATGATTGCCGGTCCATTGATAAATGCAGTCGGAGCAACCTTTGCAGATTTCGCTACCCATACATTTTCTCCGCGTTTCTCGTATTCATCTTCGCTTAATGTAGCTCCAAGCTCAAGGATGAAGCTGCTGATCTTCGGAAGTACTTCCCACGGATAAGTAACTCCGTTGAAGATATCTTTTGCGATTGTCTGGTCTAATGAATAATTTTCTTTTACTGTTAATGCTTCTAACATAGTAATTCCTTTCTGTCGGTTAGAACCGACTTACATTTATGTCTTATTATTGTGTCATTTACTTCTGCTGCCTGTTTTTGTTCTACCTGTCGTTTTATTACTGTTTACAGACGGATAAAACCCAGCGGCTTTTTCATAGCAGGCTCTAAGCTGATATTGATTGTTCAGTCCTTTCACCCCAACGGTTCTGCTGGTGATGAAATGATCTAGTTTTCTCATATATTCATCTGACGTGATGGAACCTTCTGCCACATAGTTCAGTCCCTTCTCCCAGCTTGCTGTAAGTTCCGGGTTCAAGAGTGACCGGATGGAATGATCAACAACATCATAGATCATCTCTCCCTGCAGCGTCGGTGTGATCACCTGTGTCTTCTTGTTCAATGCGAGATACTTGATATTCACAAGCTTTTTCAGAATCTCTGCTCTTGTCGCACTTGTTCCGATTCCGCTTCCTTTAATCTGGGCACGGAGTTCTTCGTCCTCGATCAGCTGTCCTGCATTCTCCATTGCCAGGATCATGGAACCGGAATTGTAACGCTTCGGAGGTGATGTCTCTCCTTCTTTGATATCCAATGCTCTGGCCTGAAGGACTGCACCCTTCTTTAATGACTTGATCACCTCGAACAATCCGGTGTCCAGGCTTTGATCGGAAGAATCGGAACCTGCCTCGTCATTTGTATCATTGTTATTATTCTCACCGTTTCCATTACTGCTATCTTTTGTGGCTGTCTGAGAAGCTTTCTTCTTCGGAATGCCTGCCACTTTCAGATAACCTTCCTCAGCAAGTACTTTGAAGCTTGAGAAGAAGCTTTCTTCTTTGATCTTCATCACGATAGCAACCTTCTGGTAAACTGCCGGCGGATAAAAGATACTCAGGAATCTTCGCACGATCAGGTCGTACACACCCTTCGCAGTAGATGAAACAGTACTCAATGCATTCAACCCTTGTCCTGTAGGAATGATTGCATAATGGTCTGTGATCTGCTTGTCATTCACATAGCGTGTCTTTGCAAGTGTCTTATAGCTTCCAAAATTCAGGATATCCTGCATATACGGTGCCGCCATCGAATATTTTGACAGCCCGTTCAGATTTCTTGTGATTTCCTTTGCCACTGCGGTAGACAAAACACGGGCATCGGTTCTCGGATAAGTCACAAGTTTTTTCTCATACAGCTCCTGCACGATTCGCAGTGTCTCATCCGGACTGATCTTAAATCTCTTAGAACAGTCGTTCTGAAGCTCCGCCAGGTTATATAAAAGAGGGGGATTCTTCTTCTCTTTCTTTTTCTCAATCGACTCGATCCTGCAGTTCAATCCTGACTGTCCCTGTATTCCTGCTACATTTACAGACTCGTCATCCGGTGTCTGCAGGTATTGAATCAATTCTTCTGCTTTCTTGCGCTCCTTGAATCCATTTTCCTTATAAAGGTCATAGGACTCAAAATAGCGGGAGCCTTTCACTGCTCTCCACTCACCCTCGAACGTATGCCCCTGTGCATCAATTGTGCTGAGTACACGGTAAAACGGTGTCTTGACGAAATCACGGATCTCACGTTCTCTGCGCACAACCATGCCAAGAACACACGTCATAACACGTCCTACAGATACAACAGAATACTTCGTTTGCAGAAAATTTGAAATACTGTTGCCATATTTCAAAGTCAGCAGACGGGAGAAGTTAATTCCCATCAGATAATCTTCCTTGGCACGCAGGTATGCAGATGCTCCGAGGTTATCATACTCTGACAGATCTTTGGCTTCACGGATTCCTCGAAGAATCTCTTCTTCTGTCTGGGAATCGATCCACACTCTCCGGCGCTTTTTTCCCTCAACGTGTGCTTCCTGTTCTACGAGACGGTAGATATATTCTCCCTCTCGCCCGGAGTCGGTACAGACATAGATCGTATCGACATCTTCCCGGTTCAGGATCCCACTGACGATCTGAAACTGTTTCGCCACTGACGGAATGACTTCGTATTTGAATTCTTCCGGGATAAACGGCAGTGTCTGCAGGTTCCATCTCTTAAGTGCCGGATCATATTCCTCCGGATAACTCATCGTCACCAGGTGACCTACGCACCAGGTGACAATGGCTTCGTCTGACTCAAGATATCCGTCCCGTCGTTTTGTATTTAGTTTCAATGCTTTTGCGAATTCCTGGGCAACGCTCGGTTTCTCCGCAATGTATACTGATTTTCCCATAAACTAGTTATCTATCTTCCATTCACTTATTTTACACGGAATCTGTAAGCAGTACGAGTATCATATTTCTCGCCTTTCTTACAGATCGGTCCTGGGAAGTTCTCGTGGTGGATTGCATCCGGATAGTACTGTGTCTCCAGACAGATCGCATCTCTCATCTCATAAACCGCTCCGTCTCTTCCTTTCTCTCCGTCAAGGAAGTTCGCGGTATAGATCTGCACTCCCGGAAGGTCTGTCAGTACACTCATGTGGATTCCACTTTCATCCCCGGCCACTTCTGCTACTTTATCAAATTCGCCTTCATTTTTCAATACCCAGTTGTGGTCATAACCTTTTCCGAAGATCAGTGGTTCATAGTCTGCTTCAATGTCTTTTCCGATTGTCTTATCTATTCTGAAATCCATCGGAGTTCCTTCCACACTGCGGATCTCACCTGTCGGAATGGATGCTGCGTCTGCCGGTGTAAATGCATCCGCATTCAGCCATAATGTATGATTCAGAACATCTCCGCTCTTATGTCCGTTCAGGTTAAAGTAACTGTGATTTGTCATATTGATGATCGTATCCTGATCCGGCTCTGCTTCGTAGTGGATCATCAAAGTATTCTCTTCATCTAGAGAATAGGTCACTTTCATAACAAGTGCTCCCGGATATCCCTGATCCCCATCCGGGCTGTCCATCTCAAATGTTACATGAGTATCATCTGCATCCGCAACCTTCCACATTCTTCCGTGATAGAAATCAAGTCCGCTGTGCAAGTTGTTCTCTCCGTCATTCTTTGTCAAGTGATATTCTGTTCCATTGATCTCGATCACTGCCCCACCGATACGGTTTGCGTTACGTCCGACAGATGCTCCGAATGCATTTCCAAGTCCGGCTTCATATCCGGTTGCATCATCATATCCAAGTGTCACTTCTACCGGATTGTTATCCTTATCTGGAACAAGTACGCTTGTCAGTGTTGCTCCGAAGTCAGATACGCTGATCTGCATTCCGGCTTCATTTTCCAGTGTATATACGGTAGCCAATTCCCCTTTCGATGTCTTTCCAAAGTCTTTTTTCTGTAACGGTTTCATCTTTCTCTGCTCCTTCATCTCTCGTCCTTCTATTGTTTTTTTCTGAAAATCTTCCGTACGGTTGTTAAGAATCCTTCTTTTTTCTTCTTCGGCACATTGGCTGCAGCCGGACGTTTTGCCTGTGATGCTTCTCTCATAAAGGTCTCCTGTGCATTCACAAAACTTGCTCCGTCTTCCACCGGTTTCTTCACATATGTTCCGTCACTTGTCATCGCACGGGCTTTCACATTGTCAGAAAGCATTACATGAAGCTGATGGAACAGGCGTTTCCGGATCTCTACATCATAGACCGGGCACGCGACTTCTACACGCTTCTCTGTATTTCTTGTCATCATATCAGCAGATCCAATATAAACTGTTGCATCTGCTCCTTTTCCGAAGACGAAAAGTCTTGGATGCTCCAGATATCTTCCGACGATACTTGTCACACGCAGATTCTCTGTCTTTCCCTTGATTCCCGGGAGGATACAGCAGATCCCACGCACGATCAGATCTATCTTCACCCCTGCCTGAGATGCTTCTGTTACTTTGCGAATGAAATCCATGTCCGTAACAGAATTCATTTTCATAATGATTCTTCCGTTCTCACCTTTTGCAATTTCTTCATCCATCAAGGCAAGTACTTTCTGTTTCAGGCTTGTCGGTGAAACAATCAGATGCTTGTAAACTCCATTCAGATTGCTGATCGACATATTCTGGAAAAAGACTGCTGCGTCTTCACCAATCTCTTGTCTGCTTGTCATCAGCGAGTAATCGGTATACATCTTCGCTGTCTTTTCGTTATAATTTCCGGTTCCAATCTGTGTAATGTAATGAATTCCGGTACGGTTTCTGTATGTGATCAGGCAGATCTTGGAGTGTACCTTATAACCCTCGAATCCGTACAGGACACGGCATCCGGCCTCTTCCAGACGCTCGGACCAGTCAATGTTGTTCTGCTCATCAAAACGTGCTCTCAGCTCGATCAGGACCGTAACCTCTTTTCCATTCTCAGCCGCTGCACAGAGATATTCTACAAGTCGTGCTTTCTTCGCCAGACGGTAGATTGTGATCTTGATCGTCAGAACTTCCGGGTCTGTTGATGCTTCTTTGATCAGCTGGAGGAACGGTTCCATGCTTTCGTATGGATAGCAAAGGAGTACATCTTTCTTCTTTATCTGCGGAATCACCTTACCCTCTGCAAGCATGGAAGACGGCCGCGGAGAAAATGGTACATCCACGAGCGTTTTTTTCTTCGAATCCGGAAGTTTATCAGCGATTGCAAAGATAAAGTCCAGCTTCATCGGCATCTTTGTTCGGAAAATGCATTCCGGACGGATATTAAATTTCTCACAGAAATACTTCTCCATCTCTTTACTCAGAGAATTGGCTGCCTCAAGACGGACAACGGCCATCCTTCTTCTCTTATGAAGTGTCTCCTGCATCACATGACGGAAATCTCCGCTGTCTGCATAAGCTTCATCATCCGGTGATACATCTGCATTTCTCGTTACACGGATATAGTTCTTGTCTGAGATCTGATACTGGTCAAAAACAAGATCAATAAATTCCAGGATAATCTTTTCCATACGGATATAACGGATGTCATACCCCGGAAGATAGAGAATATTAGAAATATATTGTGGTACCGGGATGATCCCGAGCATCGTCTTGTCTCCCTGCTTCAGATTCGCAACCACATACAGTTCTTTACTTAACAGATGTGGGAACGGATGGTTCGCATCTACAATCTGTGGGGAAAGCACCGGCATTACTTCTTCTTTGAAATATTTCTTTACAAACTTCTTCTCCTGCTGTTCCAGTTCCTTGAAGTCAAGACCGCAGACACCATACGGACTTAACTGTTTCTTGATCTCTGCATATGTCTTATCGCGTTCCTTGTAAAGTGGGGAAACAGCTCGATAAATTGCATCTAACTGCTGTTTTGCTGTCATACCGGATCGCTGATCGATCTTTTTGCTGTCTGCTGATGCCATATCATACAGACTTCCTACGCGGATCATAAAAAACTCGTCTAAGTTGCTTGTGAAAATAGCTACGAATTTCATACGTTCCATCAAAGGAACTGTCTCGTCCCGTGCTTCTTCGAGAACGCGCTGATTGAACCGAAGCCACGATAATTCACGGTTCTGCGTTTCTTCTAAAATCTCTCTCATATAACTCAACTCCCTTTTCTCTCTTCTTTTAACAAGTCGATTTATTTTTACTGTTCAAGATACTTCAACATTTCTTCTGTCTTTCGCTCCATCAGATGATATCCATGTTCATAAAATGCATGCAGGACATCCGGATGCTGTTCGAGCCGTGACACTGGTTTTACATGTGGACGAAGGACATAGATCTCTCCACGCTTCTCAAGCTGGTCCAGATAATTCATCGTTTTATTATAGATAAAACTTCTTCTGAAGATTGTCCGGACTGCATTCGGATAGGACTTATATGCCTGTCTGTAAAGCTTCTGCACTGCCGTTGAGATCACTTTCTTACGATAGCCCTGATTTCTCGTCAGGATCACTATGATCTTCTCATTCCCAAGCTTCTGTGCACGACGGATCGGAACAGAATCTGCAAGTCCGCCATCCAGATACGGGACACCGTCAATATTCACCATCGGAGTTACAAGCGGCATACTGCTTGATGCACGACAGATCTTCATCAATCGGTCAGGATCTTCTGTTTCCGTCATATATTCTGCATTTCCAGTCAGACAGTTTGTCGTTACCAGCTCACAGTGCATCTCTGACTGAAAATATGTATCAAAATCAAATGGGATCAGTTCATTCGGATATTTATCAAAAATCAAATCCATATTCATCAGACTTTTCTCCCTGATCGTATCTTTCACTCCATTAATATACTTCATATCTTTTGTATTCGGAATCATACAGTCTCTTGTACGTCCCGGCTGTCTGGAAACATAATCTACTGCATTACATGCGCCGGCAGACACACCGATCACATCTGAAAAATAAATATCCTGTTCCATAAGGTAATCCAGAGCACCAGAAGTAAATATGCCTCTTGTTGCTCCACCTTCCAGTACGATTGTTGCTTTCTTAAGTGCCATGGTTTCTCCTCTTTTCTACTGCTATTTATATTGTGAGATTCTTAGTAACATTATAACTTTTTACAATGGAAAGAACAAGGATTAGTTCTTATACATTTTCACACAGTTTACCCTGTTTTTTCGTATGCATTTTTCTATTTCAGTACTTGTCAGCACCCTTTCTTCTATGTTAATATATGGATTGGTATGTTCTTATTCAGACGTATTTGAAAAAGGACAATTATAACAACGTAATCACAATTCTAATTTATTTACAAGGAGACTTTCAAATGATTAGTGCAAATAACGTAACCCTTCGCGTCGGGAAAAAGGCGCTGTTCGAAGATGTTAACATCAAATTCACAGAGGGGAACTGCTACGGAATGATCGGTGCGAATGGTGCCGGTAAATCTACATTTCTTAAGATTCTTTCCGGACAGCTTGAGCCGACATCCGGTGATGTAGTTATCTCCCCGGGCGAGAGACTTTCTTTTCTTCAGCAGGATCATTTCAAATATGACGAATTCCCTGTTCTTGATACAGTTATCATGGGAAATGCACGTCTGTATGAAATCATGAAAGAGAAAGAAGAAATTTACGCAAAAGAAGATTTCACAGATGAAGACGGAATCAAAGCAAGTGAGCTGGAAGCTGAGTTCGCTACAATGGATGGATGGGAAGCAGAATCTGATGCTGCCAACCTTCTGAACGGACTTGGTATCGAGACAGAGCTTCATTATAAACTGATGAAAGACCTGACAGGTTCTGAGAAGGTTAAGGTTCTTCTTGCACAGGCACTGTTTGGAAACCCGGATATCCTGCTTCTTGACGAGCCTACCAACCACTTGGATCTTGATGCGATCGCATGGCTGGAAGAATTCCTGATCAACTTTGACAACACTGTTATCGTTGTATCCCATGACCGTTACTTCCTGAACAAGGTATGTACACAGATTGCCGATATCGATTACGGCAAGATCCAGCTTTACGCAGGAAACTACGACTTCTGGTACGAGTCAAGCCAGCTGCTGATTCGTCAGATGAAAGAGGCCAACAAGAAAAAAGAAGAAAAGATCAAAGAGCTGCAGGAATTTATTTCCCGATTCAGTGCGAACGCTTCCAAGTCCAAACAGGCTACTTCCAGAAAGCGTGCCCTGGAGAAAATCCAGCTTGATGAGATCAGACCTTCCAGCCGTAAATATCCTTATATTGACTTCCGTCCGAACCGTGAGATTGGTAATGAAGTTCTCACTGTAGAAGGACTTTCCAAGACAATTGACGGCGAGAAGATTCTTGATAATCTTACATTCACACTTGGCCGTGAGGATAAAGTTGCTTTTGTTGGTGGAAATGAGTTTGCTAAGACAATCCTCTTCAAGATCCTGATCGGCGAGATGGAACCGGATGAGGGAACATATAAATGGGGAGTTACAACTTCTCAGGCTTACTTCCCGAAGGATTTCGGCGGAGAATTCGACAATGACTACAATATCACAGAATGGCTGACACAGTACTCTGAGGAAAAGGATGTAACTTATGTTCGTGGATTCCTTGGGAGAATGCTCTTCTCCGGTGAAGACGGAGTGAAGAAAGTTGCTGTACTTTCCGGTGGTGAGAAGGTTCGCTGCCTGCTCTCCAAGATGATGATCTCAGGAGCAAATGTACTGCTTCTTGATGAGCCAACAAACCACCTGGATATGGAGTCTATCACAGCACTCAACAATGGTCTGATCAAGTTCCCTGGAGTACTTCTCTTTACTTCCAGAGACCACCAGATCGTACAGACAACAGCGAACCGTATCATGGAGATTGTTCCGGGCGGTAAACTGATCGATAAGATCACAACTTACGATGAATATCTTGAGAGCGATGAGATGGCAAGAAAGAGACAGACTTACTCTGTACAGACAGATGATGAGGATTAAGATATAATTAAGAGCCAGAACAGACACCGTGTGTTGTGCCTGTCCTGGCTCTTTCTAATATTTATCAATTATTCACTCCATGGTGCGCTGCCACACTATCAACGGTCAGTCCTTTGAATGTGTATCCCTGACTTCTATAGTAATCAATAATCTGTGGCAATGCCTGTACGGTTGTATCTTTTGCATCTGTATCATGCATCAGAATATCAACATGATTTGCCGTGCAGGATGTTGCATTGGAAACCAGCTTTTCTACCGGCACATTATTTCCGCTTGCGTCAGTAGAATCACAGTTCCAGTCAAAATACTGATATCCTTTGTCTCTCACTGCTTTCGTAAGTGTTGTCATCAATCCTTTGACATATTTTGCACTGACGGTGTTGCTGGATCCTCCCGGGAAACGAATGATCATGGATTTCGTTCCTGTGATACTCTCTACCAGATCCGATACTTTCTGCAGATCTGCGAAGTATGCATCTTCAGATGCATAAACTGTTGCATAATCGTGTGTATAGGTATGAAGTCCGATCGAATGTCCTTCGGAAAAGGCTCTTTTTATCATATCATCATGTTCCTGATTATTTCCTGTGACGAAGAAGGTTGCCTTCGCATTTTTCTCTTTCAGGATATCAAGAATCTCTCCGGTATTCTCTGACGGACCATCATCGAAAGTCAGATAAACAACTTTCTCATTCCAATCCGGATTCTCTTTCACTTTGATCTTTCGCTCAATCTTTGTCTCGTTTCCGGAACGGTCTTTTGCAAGATAGGTAACAATATAGGTTCCCGGTGTTGCAAAATCCACTTTGTCAGCACCCTGTACTTCCAATGTTGGCTCTGGATCCATATCATCCTTTACTGTAACCCCTTCATTAAAGTCCATCGTATCGCCCTGTGCAAGTTCTTTATCATCTGCTCCTTCAATCGTCGGTCCTGTTGTATCCTCTTCCAGATTCAGTGTTGATTTACCTTCTGTTTTATGACCGTCACTATCTGTTGCAGCAACAGTTACTCCGTATTTTCCTTTCTTCTCCCAGGAATCTTGTCCGACAAATTCAAGTGTGACATCTGATGCATCTTTTACTGATTCTACAAAATCTTCCGGCTTGATATCTTTCGGAAGTTCTGTTGTATAACTGTCTTTCATTTTAAGCTCAGGTGCTTTTGTATCCTTAACTTCGACTTCAGCTTTTACTTTTTGTTTACCATAGACATAGTAAACCGTATATTTTCCTTCTTTATTCGTATCTACTTTCCCTTCTGTCTTCACATCTTTCGCTTTTCCACCAACAACGAAACGGATGTTGGACATTAGATCCATACTTTCTTTCTTTTCCTGCGCAATCACTTTACTCCGTAATACAATCGGATTCATTTTAAAATAAGTAAATGTTGAAACTGCCGGAACTAATACAACGAACAGAATCAATATGATTGCAATTCTCCTTCGTCTCTTGAGGCGTCGAATGCGTTGTTCATTCCTCTTGCGTCTCTCCCACTCTTTTCTAATGGAATCTGTGCTTTTTCCCATCGCGCCATAATGTTCATAAAACGCTTGTTCTTTCTTGCGTTCTTTTTCTTCTTTTGTTTCTTTAGACCACATGCTTATCCCTTTTTTTCTTTTCTATTCTTAGAATCAGGGGACAATCAAAATTGTCCCCTGACTTTTTCTTCCATATTAATCATAGCATTCCTTTTTTGCAGAAACAAGAGGACTTTAACAATCCTAATGATTTATTAAGAATCTTAAAGATTGTTCTTTAGAATTCTTCATCTTTCCAGTGTTTCAGACGCTTTACTGCATCTGGATTCTGTTTCTCAAGTCTTCGCTCCAGCCGCTCTCTTCGCTCTTCAATATGCTCAACAATCTCTGGATGCTCTTTCAGAAGACGATCTCTAAGTTTTCTTCTTCTACGCTCGATCAATTCAATGACGAGTTTTTTGTTTTCTTTTACATCACTTGGAAGATCATCTAAGTGAAGCTCCATTCTGCGGAGCAACTCATCTTCATCAAGTACTCCAAGTGAATTCCAAAATTCCAGTTTTTCTTCGATTCCTTCTTCGGAAAGTTTCTCGAGATCTGTAATCTCATGGATCTGCTTCACAATAGAAAGCACTCGTTTCTCAATTTCTTTGACTGCATCATCACCAAATGCCCATGCAAACTCTTCCAGTGTATTTTCTTCTTCTGCAGGAAGGGAAAAATATTCTCTTCGCTTAAGTTTTTCGAGATCTTCTTCTGGAATATCCAATGGGCAAGGCTGCTCAATCCCCGCATCATGAAGTGCTGCAAGAATTGTTCTTCGCACAGCACCTTCTTTGATCAGATGTCCGATTCCAAGCTTTCTCATCTGATCGTTAACTTCTCTGGAATGTTCTGTGATATAGAACTTAATTCCACGTTTTTTCAGACTTGCTGCAAGCATTTCGAGTGCATCTGCCGCTGTAATATCCAGGCTGTTGATTGCTGATGCGTCCAGAATTACGACCTTTGTATCCTCTTTGATGCTGTTTTCAATATCTGAAACCAGCACTTTGTTATTTGCAAAGAAAAGGTTCTCGCTAAATCTGTAAATAATCACATGCTTGATTGGATATGCAAAACGGTTTCTCTCCAGATCATAATAAACTTCTTTTCCCGGAATCATTCCACGGAAAGATCTCGGAGGGTTTGTAGCCTTTAAAATTACTGCTACAAAAGATAACAGAATTCCGATCACAACTCCGTAAATCGTACCAAGGAACAGCACACCAATCCCTGCTGCAATAAAAATATAGAATTCGTTTCTGCTTACTCTAAATAAGCGTACTGCAAGATGTGTCTCTACAACATTCATCAGTGCAGAGATTACGATTGCCGTCAATACCGGAACCGGAAGATATTCGATAAATCCGGTTGCACCTATAAGTACAACTGCCATGGTCAGTCCCGCTGTAATGGATACAACCTGTGTCTTTCCTCCATACTGTTCATTCATGGAAGTCCTGGAAATACTTCCATTTACCGGACAGCATCCTACTGCACCGGCAGCAAGATTTCCTGCGGCACAGGCAAGGATTTCCTGACGGTCATCCAGTTCATATCCGTTTTTGGATGCAAAATTGTTCTCTGACAAAAGTGTCTCTGCCATGATCACAACAGCAACCATAAGTGCTCTTCCCACAGCCTGGGTAAGATTGATCCCTGTAAAATCCGGGAAAATAAGCCGCGGAAGCCCTGGTTGAACTGCCTGCAGGAGAACTACACCATACTGGTTTACATGAAAGACAATTGTCGAGAGAACTCCGGCAATCATAATAACGATTGCCATCGGGAACTTTGGAATCAGTTTTTTGGATACAATCAAGATTACAAGTGCTCCAATTCCCATTCCAAAGGACAACCAGTTTATCTTTGTGATTGCCTGAAAAATGTGTTCTGCAAGTTCTATGAATTCTCCAGTCCCCGCCGGGCTTCCCATCAGTTTCGGAATCTGCATCATAATAATTGTCACTGCAATACCACTGATAAATCCGCCCATAACCGGTGTTGAGATAAAATCAACAATCTTATCTGCATGTAAAAGATAAAACAACAATAACCAGAGTCCTGTAAACAATGCGATCAATGGTACATACTGCAATGCCTGGGCTGATTCTGCCGTCACTCCAAGTGTTGCCAGTGCAGCTCCGACAATTGCCGCCGGTGCCGCATCCACTCCGAAGATAAACTGTTTTGAAGTTGAGAGCATGGCGAATAGCAGGATCGGCAGAACAGATCCATAAAGTCCATACACTGCCGGAACGCCTGCGATCTGTGCATACCCCATAGAGATTGGAATTGAGACCGCTGCCATGATAATTCCGCTTAAAATATCTTTTGGCAAATATTCTGTTTTATAATTTTTTAATGTTGAAAATATTTTTACAGACACTTTTATGTCACTTCTTTCTTTTACTTCTTTTTTGCTGTTAATTCTCTACGCTTCCAAATGGTCCGATGTCCAGAGGATTCTGGTTCTGAACTGCATCTGTTCCATCAGCATCTTCTGATATACCGTAACCCTTTTTATCACCTGCTGTCACTTCTTGAATCTTATCAAGAAAAACTGCTCCGTACTGTTCATATTTCTTAAGTCCCATACCGTGTACTTCAAGCAGTTCCTCTTTTTTCAATGGAACAAGTACACACATCTCATGTAATGTACGATCTGAAGCGACCATGTATGGCGGAATTCCTTTTTTCTTTGCCAGCGAATAACGCATAGAACGCAATTCTTCGAATAATTCTCGGCTTTTATCTGTAAGATTCCCGAAACTCTCTCCCTTTCTATGAGACGCTTTCTTTCCACTTCCGGACTTTTTCTTTTCTGTAAGTTCTGACTTCTTGCAGCGAAGTTTCAATTCTCTTGATTCCAGTAATTCTTCTGACCGGTCTGTCAGTTTCAGGATCGCATAACGATCTGCGCTCTGTTGAAGGTATCCGTGTTCGAGCAGTGTATAAATTACGTCTTTCAGCCTCTGCTGAGAACATTTACTCTGTCTTCCATAAACGGAAAGTTCATTCATCCCTGCACTTCTGATCTTCGCTGTATTCGCTCCCGCCAGTGTGGAAAGGATCATTGTCATACCGTATCTCTGTCTGGATTCGCGCACACACTCGATCACGTCTGCCGCAATCTCTCCGACATCAAGCTCTACGAATTCTTCCAGACAATTGGAACAATTCCCACAATGTTCTTCTGTCTCTTGTCCAAAATAATTCAATATGTATTTTCTAAGACACATGCTTGTCGTACAATAATTACTCATCTTACGCAGCCGGAGAACATCCTGTTCCCGGATCACCCGGAGTTCTTCTTCTGTGTATTCTCCAATCTGCTCTTTACTATCCAGCAGGAGCTGATTGATCATGATATCCTGCGGTGAATAGAAAAGGATACATTCTGCCGGTTCTCCGTCTCGTCCGGCTCTGCCTGCCTCCTGGTAATAATTTTCCATGCTCTGCGGCATATTATAATGAAGTACAAAACGGACATTGGACTTATCTATTCCCATTCCAAATGCATTCGTTGCGATCATAATCTCTGTCCTGTCATAAATGAAATCTTCCTGACTTTCATTTCTTGCCTCTGTCCCCATTCCTGCGTGATATCTTCCGACAGAGAATCCGGCATTCTGTAATTCCAAATAGAGTTCATCTACATTTTTTCTTGTTGCACAGTAAATAATCCCACTGTCTTCTCTGTGCTGTGTAAGATATTCCTTAATTGCATCCTTCTTCCCACGCGCTGGTCTTACTTCGAAGTAAAGGTTCTCTCTGTCAAAACCGGATACATTTATATAAGGAGATTCCAGGTCAAGTACTTCAAGAATATCTTCTCTTACTTTCTGTGTTGCTGTTGCTGTAAATGCACTGACGACCGGGCGTCTTGGAAGCTGGCGGATGAATTCTGTGATCTTCACATAACTTGGGCGGAAATCCTGTCCCCACTGGGAAATACAGTGAGCCTCATCGATTGTCACCATAGAAAGTTCTGTATGACATGCAAAGTCCAGAAACCGTGGTGTCAACAAGCGTTCCGGAGCGACATAGATCATCTTATATCTGCCTGCCGCTGCCAGTTCTAATGCTTTTGTAATCTGCCGTTCTGTCAGTGCACTGTTAATATACGCTGCATGAACTCCTGCTTCATTCAGTGCCTTCACCTGATCGATCATCAATGAAATCAGCGGTGATACTACGATCGTAATCCCAGACATCAGAAGTGCCGGAACCTGATAACAAAGTGACTTTCCTGCTCCGGTCGGCATGATTGCCAACACATCTCTTCCATTCAAAATCTGATCTACAATCTCCTCCTGTCCTTTACGGAAAGAATCGTATCCAAAAATTTCTTTTAATATCTGTGTTTTTCTACTGTTGCTTTCCATCTACTGCTGCCTTTCACCTGTTGCTAACTTTCACTTCTAAAATCCAAACATTGCATTCAGTCTTTCCAGTCTTTCTTCAAATTCCGGATAAAACTGTGCTTCTTCCTCTGCCTGGTAAGACATTTGATAAAAGTTGCGGAGAACCACAACCGTCAGTACTTTCGCGTTCTGCTCATCAAGTTCTTTCATTCCTTCTTCACAGTTCTTAAGAAATGTATGCCATCTCCACACGAAATCTTCGTATCTCTTCTGATCTGCAATTCCAAGCCACTTCTTAATCTTCACTTTACCACGTTCCTGCTTCTTACACTCATGAACCTGGATAAAATACTTGAATCCATTCTCCTCATAAATACGTCCAAGAGGGAACAAACGGCAGATTCCCGGTCTGTATCCATGAATAGAACATCTTCCATCTTTCAAGAACAGACAGGCTTCTTCCTCTCCTGCCATCTTTAAATTAGGAAGTACCATCCCGTCAACTACATTCAATTCCAGATAGTTTGCAAGCAGTGTATCAAAATTCTCTTTTTTTCCGAGTTGCAATCTCCACAGATCCATTGGATCCAATAGGATGGAATTTCCCATTCCCTGGCAGCATGCAGAGCAGCCTTCACAATCATGACAGTCCACCTTAACCATATCTCCGGAGGAATACAGACGTCCGTCTGAAATTTCATTAAGATCTACTTCGCGCTTCATTTTTCTATCTCCAATTTCTTCTGAATTTAATCGTGTTCTATTAGTATAATACAGATGGACTGTTGGTTGCAAGAGCTGTGTTGCTGTTCGCGGTTGGTTAACATAATTTACAAATGATACAAAAAAGTTGTTGATAGCACAGGAAACCGCACTATCATCGTGCGCCCCTGCTCATCAACAACTTTTTATTTCACATTATAAATGATTAATCAAACTTAATCCTCGTATCCGTTTGGATTCATGCTCTGCCATCTCCAGGAATCTTCACACATCTTATTCAGATCTCTCTCAGCTACCCAGTGAAGTTCTTTCTTTGCCTTGGAAGCATCACAGTAACATGTAGCAATGTCTCCTGCACGGCGTGGTTTGATCTGGTAAGGAATCTCTTTTCCACAAGCTTTGGAGAATGCTTTTACCATATCAAGTACGGAATATCCATTTCCTGTTCCAAGATTATATACGGAAACTCCTGCTTTCTCTTTCAATTTCTCCACTGCGCGGACATGTCCAACTGCGAGATCAACTACATGGATGTAATCACGTACACCTGTTCCGTCATGTGTATCATAATCGTCTCCAAATACACCAAGACACTCAAGTTTACCGATTGCAACCTGTGTAATGTATGGAATCAGGTTGTTCGGGATTCCCTTCGGATCTTCTCCGATCAGTCCGCTCTCATGAGCTCCGATTGGATTGAAGTAACGAAGAAGTACGACATTCCACTCCGGATCTGCTGTATGAAGATCTGTCAGGATCTGCTCCAGCATCCATTTTGTCCATCCGTATGGATTTGTACATGTTCCCTTCGGGCACTCTTCTGTGATCGGGATAAATGCCGGGTCACCATATACTGTTGCAGAAGAACTGAAGATGATATTCTTCACGCCGTGATTTCTCATTACATCACAGAGAACTAAAGTTCCGGCAATGTTATTCTCGTAGTATTCGAGTGGTTTAACAACTGATTCACCTACTGCCTTGAGTCCTGCGAAATGAATAACCGACTCGATCTCTTCTTTCTCAAAGATCTCGTTCATCGCTTCTTTGTCGCGGATATCTGCTTTATAGAACTTCAGGTCTTTTCCTGTGATCTGTTTTACTCTGTCTACAGCTTTCTCTGATGCGTTGTAAAGGTTATCTGCGATTACAACATCATATCCTGCATTCAAAAGTTCTACACATGTGTGGCTTCCGATAAATCCGGCGCCTCCTGTTACTAAAATTGCCATTTTAAAATTCCTCCTCTGAGCTTTATTGCTCAAATTGCTGCTCCTCACAGTAACTGTGTTCAGCAGCTTGCTTATCTTTGCTTTGTTATCTCTGATTATAACACATCCACCACAAAAATCTTTATACGAATAGTTCCTCTTATGGTAAAAATGTTGCATGATCATTATGATTCACAAATTCTGTAACTGACAACACATAATCTAATCCCACAATTTCTGTGGATAAAGACCTTCGTCTTTCAAAGCCTGTACCGCTGCGACTACAACCGGCTTGTCTTCTTTGTATGTAACTCCATACCATTTATCTTCGGATTCAAGCACTCTTACGGTTGCTCTGCCCTCTGTCAGAAGGTCACTGACTACGGATGGCAGGAAGTACTCACATTTCATTGGATTCTCCTTAATACCTTTCTCAAGGAATGCCGGGAATCGTGCTTTGATCTCATCTAAAATACTTCTTGTGAATCCCCACATATTCATGGATACAAGAGTATCTCCGTCGATAGTTGTCCATGTCTCTCCGTCATCTTCTGAGAAAGCGATTCCACCGTCACGCTTCTCGATCTTTGTACGCTCTGTGATTCCAACCAGCTCTTTCGCCTCATTGAGTTCACATACGCCACGAGCAACATGTCCGTTATCTGTAACTGTATTCTTCAGACGATAACCTACCATTGTATAACGATACTTATCATCATCTTCATGTGTTGTAAGGAATTCATAGATTGTCTCAAATGCATGACGTCCGTAATAATCGTCCGCGTTGATTACTGCAAATGGTCCATCCACCTCATCGATCGCACTTAAAACAGCATGTGCTGTTCCCCAAGGCTTTACACGTCCTTCCGGAACTTCGTAACCTTCCGGGAGATTGTTCAGATCCTGGAATACATACGCTACATCCATGATCTTCTCAATTCTCTTTCCAACAGCCTCTTTAAAATCTGCTTCATTTTCTTTCTTAATAATAAATACGACTTTCTCAAATCCTGCGCGTTTTGCATCAAAGATCGAGAAATCCATAATAATATGTCCTTCCTGATCTACCGGGTCAATCTGCTTCAGCCCGCCATATCTGCTCCCCATTCCTGCTGCCATAATGACCAGAACCGGTTTCTTCATAATGAAATCCTCCAAATATTTTTAAATATTATGTTGCCTGATGGCAATTACATTTCTATTGTATGACATATAGATAAAAAAATCTAGATGAAAATCAAAGAAATATATGCACAAAAATCCATGCATTTCATCCCACTGAGATCATAAAATGCATGGATTTCCTGACTGTCAGGTTATTTTACTGATGTTATCTCACATTAAATGCGTCATTTCCCGGATATACTGCGCTTGTTCCAAGTTCTTCCTCGATGCGGAGTAACTGATTATATTTCGCTACACGCTCCGAACGGCTCGGCGCTCCGGTCTTGATCTGGCAGGTATTCAGCGCTACTGCAAGATCTGCAATCGTTGTGTCCTCTGTCTCACCGGAACGGTGGGAAGAAATTGCTGTGTAACCTGCTTTGTGTGCCATCTTGATTGCTTCAAGAGTCTCAGATACAGATCCAATCTGATTCAGTTTGATCAGAATAGAATTTCCGCATCCAAGCTTAATTCCTTTCGCCAGTCTCTCTGTATTTGTGACAAAAAGATCATCTCCAACCAGCTGGACTTTATCTCCCAGCTCTGCTGTCAGCTTTTTCCAGCCTTCCCAGTCTTCCTCATCAAGTGCATCTTCGATTGAGATGATCGGATATTTCTCTACCAGTTTCTTCCAGTGGTCAATGAGCTGTTCTGAAGTATAAACTGTTCCTGCCTTTGGAAGTTTATACTCTCCAATCGTCCCTGTCTTCCATTCTGAAGATGCCGCATCCATCGCGATCTTGAAGTCTTTTCCAGGCTCATATCCGGCCTTCTTCACAGCCTCAAGAATTGTCTCGATTGCTTCTTCGTCTGATTTCAGTGCCGGGGCAAATCCACCCTCATCACCTACAGATGTTGCAAGTCCTCTGTCTTTCAAGATTCCTGCAAGTGCATGGAATACCTCTGTACACCAGCGGATGCATTCTTTAAAAGACGGCGCTCCAACCGGCATGATCATGAACTCCTGCACATCCAGTCCAGAAGAAAGTGCATGACACCCGCCATTTACAATGTTCATCATTGGAACAGGAAGTCTGTTTCCATTCACTCCTCCAAGAAAACGGTACAACGGGATCTCAAGTGCATCTGCTGCCGCTCTTGCACATGCGATTGAAACCGCAAGAATTGCATTTGCGCCAAGATTTGATTTATCTTTTGTTCCATCTGCCTGGATCATTGCCTGATCAATTGCATAAGTGTCTCCTGCATCCATTCCAACCAATGCACTGTTGATTGTTGTATTAATATTTTCTACTGCACGGAAAACACCTTTTCCACCGAATTTTGACTTGTCTCCATCACGAAGTTCAAGTGCCTCAAATTCTCCTGTAGAAGCACCACTTGGAGCTGCACCTCTTGCTACAGTTCCATCTACAAGATGCACTTCTGCCTCAACCGTTGGATTTCCGCGTGAGTCGATAATTTCTCTTCCAATTACTTTTTCAATTTCCAGATAATTCATAGTTGTCCATCCTTTCTGAGGACTCCCTCGCCTGTGTTCAGGTATTACAGACAAAGGAGTATACATGATTTATTCACACAGTTAGTTTTCTCTAACCATATGTATTCTATCAAGTTTCTTTGCAAAACGCAATATTTCTACATGATAATGATTCTCATTTTATGGGCTTCTATATATTATCTGTATTTGCTATTATTTATATTCTTACTTTTTTATAAATACTCCCTCAGGTTCTCAACCTTCTCCATATCCGTTGCCCAGCTAGTGGCAAATCTGACTACTGTATGCTTCTCATCCGTCTTCTCCCAAAAGCTGACCCTGACATTCTTCTCAAGTTCTTTCAGCTTCTCATCTTCCATCTCAACAAAGATCTGGTTCGTCGGAGAATCAATATAGAAGTCATATCCTTTTTTCTTTCAGGATTTCTTTTAGTCTCGCAGCTGTTTCGATCGCATTTTTACTGATTTTCATATACAGATCATCTGTAAATAATGTATCAAACTGAACACCAAGGAACCAGCCTTTGGCAAGCAGTGCTCCGTGCTGTTTGATCAGCGTCACAAAATGTCTCGGTGCATTTTCTTTTGTAAATACAACTGCTTCTCCGCAAAAGGCACCTACCTTTGTTCCACCAATATAGAAAATGTCACAGTATTCTGCAATATCTTCCATTGTCACATCGGTATCTTCTACTGCAAGACCGTATCCAAGACGTGCTCCATCAAGATACAGTGGAATATGGTACTGCCGACAAATATCAGAAAGCTCTGCGAGTTCGCCACGTGTATACAGTGTGCCATACTCTGTTGGGTGAGAGATGTAGACCATCCCTGGGAAAACCATGTGTTCATGATTCCCATCACTATAAAACTGATTTAAATAATCTGCCACATCTTTGGGCTGAATCTTTCCTTCCAGCTGCGGAAGGGTCAGTACTTTATGACCGGATGCTTCAATCGCACCCGCCTCGTGTGATGCAACATGACCTGTCTCAGCCGCGATAACGCCTTCATAGCTCTGGAGCACGGAATCAATTACTGTCTGATTTGTCTGTGTTCCTCCCACAAGGAAGTAAATGTCTGCCTCCGGGCATTTACATGCCTGACGGATCTTTTCCTTTGCGGATTCACAATATGAATCATTTCCGTATCCTGTAATTCCTTCTTTATTTACTTCTGCCAGTCTGCGCAGGATTTCCTCATGTGCGCCTTCTGAATAGTCATTTTCAAATGAAATCATTTCTTAGCTTTTCCTTTCTTTCTGAATGTTGCATTTTTATTTACAGTTCTTTTCTCTGTAGATTTCTTGCTCCTTGATTCATTTTTTGTTGTGATCTTCTTAGCAGTTCGTTTGTCAACGGTCTTCTTTTTTCTCACGCTGTATCCAAACGTTCCGATCTTTTTTCCAAGTCCAAGATATTCTCCATGGGAATATGCCAGAAGACCTGTCTTATTGAGTTCGAATTTGCCCTTCTCATCCATATAGGACTCGTCCACCTGAACCGCTTTCACTTCTGCAAGAAACATATGGTGACTTCCAAGTTTCTCAATTTTTGTCACTACACATTCAATATTGACCGGTGCTTCTTCAATGACCGGTGCGTAAGTAAGCTTCTCTGCCTTTTTCGCAGTCAAATGACACTCTTTCCATTTATCCACATCCCGGCCGGAGCGCACACCACAGTAATCAGTCGCATGGGCGAGCTGTTCGGTTGTCAGATTGATCACAAACTCTCCGCTCTCTTCAATCATATGATACGAATATCTTTCCGGTCTTACGGAAATGTATACCATCGCCGGATTTGTACATACAGTTCCTGTCCATGCAACGGTAAAAATGTTCGTATTTCCTTCTTTATCTGCCGTACTTACCATAACTGCCGGAAGCGGGTAGACCATATTACCGGCTTTCCATACCTGTTTCGCCATTTCTCTTTCCTCCTGAAAACCGTCCCCTGTTACGGAGACGGTTCTGACTTTCTATTTGAAAATATCTTGGGCTTCTTACTGCTGCAGTGCTGATACAAGTGCCGGAACGAGCTGTTTCTTACGTGATACGACACCTTTGAGCATCAGTTTCTGTGCATTATCTTCCAGATCATAAGCTCCGATAATCTTTTCTCTTGACTCATTACCACAGCAGATCAGTTCCGAAGATTCTGTAATAATATTTGTCAGCATAAAGAAAATCATATCCAGACTGTGATTTTGTCTTGTCTTTTCCATCTCCGGAAGTACTGTTGCCTTAATCTCTTCAAGCTCTTCTTCGCTCATTGAATTCACCTGACCAACACCAAATACCGTATCATTCACTGTAAACTGTTTGAAATCAAGGAAAAGAATCTCTTCTGCTGTCTTTCCTTTCAGGTTACTTCCTGCCTTGAACATTGCCTGCGCAAGCTTCTCTATATTGATCCCTGCAATCTCTGCAAGCTTTTTCGCTGTGCTTTCATCAAGTGGTGTACAAGTTGGGGAACGGAACATCAATGTATCGGAAATGATCGCGGAACAAAGAAGTCCTGCATTCACCGGATCTATTTCGACACCATTTTCCTCGTACATCTGAGATACAATTGTTGCTGTACATCCAACCGGCTGATTTCTGAAAAATACAGGTCCGATCGTCTCGATACTGCTCAATCTGTGGTGATCAATAATCTCCTGGACATCTGCCTCTTCCACTCCGTCTACTGCCTGGTTCTTCTCATTATGATCGACAAGGATCACCTGTTTCTTGCTGACATTGAGAAGTCTTCGTCTGGAAACAAGACCTAAGAACTTTCCATCTTCATCTACAACAGGGAAGTCGCGGAAACGCTTGCGTACCATCACTTCTTTCACATCATCTACATAATCATTCTTACGGAATGTTACGAGTTGATCCTTTGTCATGAAAGATCTTACCGGAATACTCTGGCTGATATGCTGCGCTGCCGTAAATGTATCATGCTGTGTCCAGATAACGACAATTTCTTTTGCCTCTGCCTGACGCAGAATATCTTCTGAGATCGGATCATTCTGGCAGACTACCATACAGCTTGCATCCAGATCAACTGCACACTGCTGTGCATCAATTCGATCCCCAATAATAACAAGATCATCTTTCTCGATAAAGCTTGTCATCAACTCTTTGCTTGATGCTGCAACAGTTACTTTTCCTTTATAAAAATAACCATGTTCATTTCCTGTTACAATTTCACCTTCTACTGCCGCTGCAATATTACGGTACTGTGTTCTTGCCTTCGCAAGCATTGTGTTATCATAGACTTCCATATAGGATTTCGCAATATCACCTTTTGTGATCACACCTTCCAGCACACCATTACGTGTGATTGGAATCGTATGAGTATTCATCTCTGACATCTTTTCCCATGCTGTACGGATTGAGAGGCTTCCCTGAATTTCCTGACTTTCTTTCAATTCCACATTTTTAATCTGTTCTCTAAGATCAGAAAGTAATAACGGAACTTTTACGCCAAAGTGTTCCAGTACATATTGTGTCTCCTCGTTAAGCTGCCCTGCACGACGAGGCTCATACGTTTCTCCGGTAATCTTTGTCTTAAGATTTGCATAAGCAATTGCTGTACAAATAGAATCTGTATCCGGATTCTTATGACCTACAACATACACCTTTTTATTCTCAGCCATTTTTTCTATCTCTCCTTCTCAAATTTATCTCTTATTTACTTTTATACTCACATCAATTTATCTCTGTATTCTGTCATCTTACATGAACAGCTTCTTCATTAAGTATTAAACCTGACAATTCACTATTCAATAAGTAGAGTAACATTTTTTTTCTATTAATCCAACCGCATTTTTCATTTTCTTCACGGATTTTGGCTCTTTTGTTGTATTTTTTCTCATACATATGTTATACTTTTGATTAACGAGAAAAAGAAAATGAGGTGCTTTTAATGAGCGAAGAAATGAAAGAATTACAGACAAATGAAGTAACAGAAACAATGGCAGACTATGAAGATCATTTCGATGATGCGAATCCATGGAACAGAGTCCAGGATTATATGGATAAGAAAACTGTTCTTCCTGTTAAAATTGAAGGTGTTGTCAACGGTGGCGTAATTGTAATGGTAGAAGGACTTCGCGGATTCGTTCCGGCTTCTAAGCTGTCCCTTTCCTATATCGAGAATCTGGAAGATTATCTTCTCAAGGATATCGAAGTACAGGTGATCGATGTTGACCAGGCGAATAATCGTCTTGTCCTTTCTGCACGTGAGCTTCTGAAGGAAAAGGAAAAAGCAGCACGTGATGCACAAATTGCAAGTATGAAGGTTGGAACTGTTCTGAAAGGAACTGTAGAAACACTTCAGAACTATGGAGCATTTGTAAAGTTGGAGAACGGACTTTCCGGTCTGGTTCACGTTTCACAGATCTCCCAGAAGCGTGTAAAAATGCCTTCTGATGTTCTCACAGTTGGCGATGAAGTTGAAGTGAAAGTCATCGGTATCAAAGATGGCAAGATCAGCCTGAGCATGAAAGCTCTCGAAGAAGACAAAGAGAAGGCTGAAGAGAAAGCTGAAAAGGTTGTGATCCCGAAAGCGGAAGATATCGGAACAAACCTTGGAGATCTCTTTAAAAATATCCAGTTATAGAAATTGGTGCTGTGATCCTGTTCAGATTGATAATCTGCGTAATTGGCAGCATGATACAGAAAAAGTCCCTTTCAGGAGTTTATTTCTTCTGAAGGGACTTTTCTATTTTCATACTTTCAATAATTCAGCAATATTTATTATGCACAAACATTCTCCAGAATCTCTTCTAACGCATTCTTGGAACTCGTATGACAGCGAATCACATCCGCATTACATCTGCCGGCCTCTTCTACCGCACAGCGGACCATTTTATGGGATACTGTGTTTGTAAAAAGAACGATCAGATCAGGACTTCCAATCTGTTTGCTTAAGCTTGCTGACATCTGGGTGAAGATCTTCGCCTTACAATTAAACTGTTTACAGACTTTCTTATACTGACATACCATTCTGTCATGTCCTCCAATGATTACTACACTCATACTGAACCTCCTGAAATTAAGATCTGATTATCTATTGCTTTACTTATTATTTTCCTGTATGTTTTATGAATTCATTTCCACATATCTTCCTTGTTCGTTAGTTGCATCTAACCTATGTATTTACTATACTATAACGAAAACGTAATATCAATATCATTTACTGATAATGTTTCTCATTAGAATAAAGAATGTGCCTTGGCACATTCTTGCGCCTGCGGCGGTCGCTTGCGACACCTACCTTGTACACCGCAGTGCGCATCCTGAGCGGAGCGTTTTTTATATGTTAGGAAAGAACTTTCCTAACATATAAAAAAGAACTACCGGGACAAACCTCTACAACAGTTAATCCCGGCAGTTCTTTTTCTTGCCTTTTTTATTTTATATTGTTTCACTCAAGATTGCTGTTCACAGTAACTACTCAAGTTCTGTTCTTTTATTTTCATCCAGCAGATTCTTCATACTTCCAAGGCTTATCATCAATGTAGACGCATTGTGCAAAAGTGCAGATACTGTCGGCTGGACAATTCCTGTCACGCCAAGCAGAATCAGCCCTGAATTGATTCCGACGATATTTCTGTAATTCTTATGTATCCGCTTCATCATGGCATTTGCCAGAAGTTTCAGCGTCACAACTTCACGCAGGTCATCTGCCGCAATCGTGATATCTGCAATCTCTCTTGCAATCTCTGCGCCGTCACTGATCGCAATCCCCGCATCCGCTGCTGAAAGAGCAGGTGAATCATTGATCCCATCACCGATCATAATTACTTTTCTTCCTTCTGCTTTTTCTTTCTCAACGAAATTCGCTTTATCTTCCGGAAGAACCTCAGCATAATATTCATCAACGCCAACGCGTTTCGCAATTGCCGCCGCTGTACGTTCACTGTCACCTGTCATCATAACAACTTTACGGATACCGGCTTTCTTCAGATCACGAACCATTTCTGTTGCCTCTTCACGAAGTGGGTCTTCAATGCAGATAACTGCAACAAGTTGTTTCTCGATTGCCAGATACAGATGAGAGTATTCTGGTTTTAATGAATCGTATCTATCCTGATATTCGGATGGAATCGTACATCCTTCATCTTCAAAAATGAAATGACTGCTTCCGATCAGAACCTTTTTATCATCAATAGAGGAAGAGATTCCATGTGCCACAACATATTCTACCTTTGAGTGCATTTCTTCATGAGACAAATGCCTTTCTTTCGCTGCATCTACAACGGCCTTTGCCATAGAATGAGGAAAATGTTCTTCCAGACATGCTGCAATACAAAGCAGATCATTTTCTGAGTATTCACTGAAAGCAACAATCTCTTTCACTGTCGGCGTTGCCTTTGTCAATGTTCCTGTCTTATCGAAAACGATTGTATCTGCATCGGCCACGGCCTCTAAGAACTTACCACCCTTTACTGTGATATTGTTCTCGCCTGCCTCACGGATTGCCGAAAGTACAGTGATCGGCATCGCAAGCTTCAATGCACAGGAGAAATCTACCATCAGAACAGACAGTGTCTTCGTAATATTTCTTGTCAGGAGCCAGACTGCACCTGTCCCCAGTAATGTATATGGAACAAGTCTATCTGCAAGATGTTCTGCCTTACCCTCTACAGAAGACTTCAGTTTTTCAGAATCCTCGATCATTGTCACAATCTTTTCAAATCTGGTAGAGCCTGATACCGCTTTGACAAGAACTTCAATCTCACCTTCTTCGAGAACTGTTCCGGCGAAAACAGACTGTCCTACACTTCTTCTTACAGGAAGTGACTCACCTGTAAGAGATGCCTGATTGACCATTCCTTCACCAGTAACTACTTCCCCATCAAACGGGATCACATTTCCCATACGGATCACAACATGGTCTCCCGGCTCAATATCTGATGATTTTACAAGAATCTCCTGTTCATTTCTCTTCAGCCACACTTTATTGACATTAAGTGACATACTGCGCGCAAGATCTCCGACAGACTTTTTATGCGTCCATTCTTCTATGATCTCACCAATTCCAAGCAGGAACATGACAGATCCAGCTGTAGCATAATCTCTACGGAATACGGAAACGCTGATTGCTGTAGCATCCAGGACAGGAACCTCTATCTTACCATGCATCAGGCAACGGATTCCGTGCCAGATATATTTCACTGATTTTACAGATGTAATCACTGCACGGACCGGCATCGGAAGGAATAACTTACTTCCATAATGAAGAACTGTCTTCATGACCAGCTTTTCCTGATAAACAGCATTCAGCTCTCTTCCAGAACCTGCAGCAACATGTTCCGGAAGAATTGCATTTTCATAAGAAAACTGCTTCAATAAATTCAAGACCTCTTCCTTATCTCCAACATAACAGATCACAGCATCTGCGGTGCGTTCATATACTTTTACATCTGTTACATTCTTCTGATTGGAGAGAAACCAGGATAGAGTATCCGCCTCCGTATATGTCATCCTTTTCTGGACAACATGGATACGAAGGCGGCCATTGATCTCATGCTTTACAATAAATTTCATAGAGATTTAAACTTCTTCCTCTTTGAAATCCTGCGCACCTGTATTCTCTTCCTGAGTTTCTGTCTCTTCTGCTTCTTCTGCTTCGTAGACAGCCTCAGCCTCTTTTGCTGCACGTGACTCATTGATCTGCTGAGCCTCTGCAAGGATATCTTCTGCATTCTCCTGAACAGTTGTTGCTGTCTTCATCACACAGTCTTTTGCTCTTAAAACTGCTGCTGTACAGTTTGTGTAAACTTTCTTTGCATCATCACTTGCAAGAATTTTCACTCCCGCTGTTCCGAAAAGAACACCTCCTGCAAAGATTCCTGCTTTTTTCAATTTAAATATATCCCACATTGTATAAAACCTCCTAAAATTTTTATACATCATATCAACTCACTATGCGGATAGTCAATTCTAACTGCATTTGTCGATAAATTTTATCGTTTATTATCCGGTAATTTAATTGATGTTACTTTTTGATCTTTTACATAACCGCAATGTTTCAGTCCTTCGCGGATCACCTTGTTCCACCCTGTTTCCGTAAGTTTAAAGATCGTATCATCATCCAGCATGATGATACATCCCCCATCTTCCGGACAATCCTGCGCACAATCAACTTTATACATATTTTTTCTGTTGATTGCTCCGATTTCTTCTAATGCATTGATCATTCTGTAAACAGTTGCCACACCGATCTTTTCATCTGCCTGGGATGCCTTATAAAAGATTTCTTTACAGCTTGAGCATTCATTTTCTAAAATAATATCAATCAACATTTTACGCTGTTTTGTGATCCGGCATCCGTTTTCTTTTAATTTTTCGATAATCTGCTCTTTCTTACTCACGGTACACCTCCTGCTTTCTGGTCTTCGCTGTATCAGTTACTTCGCCATCTCACAGAGTTTCACTCTCATGAGATAGAGGTGACCTCATAACCTGCATTTTTTACTGCATTTTTTAAATCTGCCAGATCAATTTCTCTGTCATAGGAAACTTCTGCACTATTTTCCTTCAAACTCACCTTTGCAGTAACACCATCCAATCCATTCAATGCATTCGTTACGGTATTTGCACAATGCTTGCAATGCATTCCTGAAATCTTCAACGTCTTTTTGCCAATCACCGGTCCGTCTAGAAATTTTGTTTTCGGTTTCTTACTAGTCCCCGAACCTCCTCCGCAGCAAGGACCTTCTCCTTTAAAATGTTTGATTGATCCTCTCAAAGCCAGTCCGAGCAATATAATTACAATCAGTACAATAATAACATCTGCCATTTTGCAATTCCTCTTTTAATCTTCTTTCTCTTCTCTATTTTCTCTCCATTTCTTAACCCACAGATAAATCTGATAAATGAATACACCTACAAGGTAAATCAAAAGGAATGCACCGAATGCGTAAAACATAGAACCTGTTGAATTTCCCATTCTAATCACCTTTTACTTTTTCTTTGTATATTGAGATTTTCCTGCCGCCGTGCTGCATCCACCGCAGCTGCCACAATTGCCGCTGCATCCGGCGCATCCGACATGTTTTCCTTCTTTATGATTTTTATATGCTTTATAAATGAGAAAAATACAATATCCGATTATCAAAATTATTATTACAATATTTGCTATCATTGTCTTCAACACCTCGCTTTTTCTCTAATTATAACAGAGAGCCGGATACATTTCCTGCACCCAGCTCCATTTTATTCAAGAACACTTCCGCATTCTTGCTTTTTTCATATTACGCTGCCTGCACGGAACGTTTAGAATATACTTTCTGATCTTTATACGGATCTGGTCTGAAGAGCATGAACAGAAGGAAGATCAGTAAGATAAATCCTACTGCTGTACCTACACCAAATGCTCCGCCTGTTACAAAAGATCCCACCTGGTATACAATCAGACAAACAACATAAGCGAATACATTCTGGAACAGGATTGCAAACCAGAACCATTTTCTGGACTGCATCTGCTGTGCCATTGTCGCAATTGCTGCAAGACAAGGTGAGTCAAGCAGGTTGAACAGAAGGAATGTAAATGCTGCAATTGTTGACGGGAACCAGGAAGCAACTCCCTGCGCTACTGTCACTGCGTCTTCTGTATCTCCGGACACATTTGCAAGAACTCCCATTGTAGAAACGATTGCTTCTTTCGCTGTAAATCCTGAGATAGATGCTGCTACAGGCTGCCACTCACCAAATCCAAGTGGTGCGAACAGTGGAGCGATCACTCCGCCGATTGCTGCCATCAAGCTGTCTGCGCTGTCTTCTACAAGTCCGAATCCATCTGCTGTAAATCCGAATCCTCCAAGGAACCACATTACTACGCATGCAAGGAACAGGATTGTTCCGGCTTTGATGATGAATCCTTTCAGTCTCTCCCAAACATGAAGGAGAACTGTCTTAGCCTGTGGAATATGGTACTGTGGAAGCTCCATTACGAACGGAGCCGGTTTTCCTGAGAAAGGTTTTGTCTTCTTCAGGATGATTGCAGAAACAAGTACTGCAACGATTCCTACAAAGTACATCAATGGTGCAATGAAGGAGCTCTCCTGATATCCTGCTACTTCACCGGCAATAACTCCACCCATCATAGCAATAACCGGAAGTTTTGCTCCACATGGGATAAATGTTGCTGTCATGATTGTAAGACGTCTGTCGTTGTCCTGCTCAATTGTCTTAGAAGCCATGATTCCAGGGATTCCACATCCTGAAGAAATCAGAAGCGGAATAAAGCTCTTGCCTGAAAGTCCGAAATGTCTGAACACACGGTCCATGACGAATGCGATACGCACCATGTATCCACAGTCTTCAAGAATAGACAGGAAGAGGAACAGAATCGCCATCTGTGGAACGAATCCAAGTACTGCTCCAAGTCCGCCGATGATACCATCCACTACAAGTCCATTGATCAGATCACTTGCTCCGACATTTGTAAGGAATCCTCCGACTGCATTCTGGATGGCTCCAACGAATGTATCATTTGTCCAGTCTGTTACAAATGTACCTACTGTTGTGACAGATATGTAATATACAAGCCACATAACTGCAATGAAAATCGGAATACCGAGGATACGGTTTGTAACGATACGGTCAATTTTATCCGATGTTGTCAGTTTTTCTTTTGCTTTTTTAACAGTAGTTCCTACAATTTTCTGAATAAACTGATAACGTCCGTCAGTTACAATACTTTCCATATCGTCATCATGTTTCTTTTCCAGTTTTGCTCTTTCATCTTCAACAACTGCTTTTGCTGCACCTGAGAGCTTTATCTGATCTACAACTTTGCTGTCATTTTCAAGGAACTTTACAGCGTACCATCTTTTTTTATCTTCTGTAATTGTATCAGGAAGGATTTCCTTTACGCTTTCTACAGCAGCTTCTATATCTTTTGCAAAGATCTCACCAGGAAGTTTTACTTCCTTCTGCTTTGCAACTTTGATTGCTTCATCGATCAGTTCATCCAAACCTTTCTGCTTCAATGCTGAAATCTCAACAATTGGGCATCCGATCAGCATGGAAAGACGTTTTACATCAATCTTAATGCCTCTCTTAGCGAGAAGATCGCACATGTTCAATGCGATTACAACCGGTACTCCTGTCTCAACAAGCTGTGTTGTAAGATACAGGTTACGTTCGATGTTAGTTGCGTCAACAAGGTCAACGATTACATCCGGATTCTCATTCAGAACGTAATCACGGCTGACAACCTCCTCAAGTGTATATGGAGAAAGGGAATAAATTCCCGGAAGGTCAGTTACTGTAACGTCTTCCTTTTTGTATTTCTTATTCTTGATCTTACCTTCTTTTTTCTCTACCGTTACTCCCGGCCAGTTTCCAACATACTGGTTTGCTCCTGTAAGAGCATTAAACAGTGTTGTCTTACCGCAGTTCGGGTTTCCTGCAAGTGCAATTGTGATTGCCATTACTCTCTTTACCTCCTTAAAATCTAGAATCTCTCATCAGGTTCTTTGTATCTGTAGGCTTATTTAACCTCTACACACTGTGCATCTGCCTTTCTGACAGTAAGCTCGTATCCACGAACTGTAATTTCAACCGGATCACCAAGTGGTGCAACTTTTCTGATAAAAAGTTCACTTCCTTTTGTTATTCCCATATCCATAATACGGCGTTTGTAAGCACTGTCTCCTTCGATTTTTGTAACTACAACAGTAGTTCCTACTTTTGCATCACCTAAAGTCATAACACATACTCCTTCCTTACTTTACTCATCACTTTTTCAGCGTCTCAATCAGATCATGATATGGCGCGCCATATCAGCATTTACTGCTACTCTCGAATCTTTAATATTAACAATAACGTTACCGCCAATTGCAGATAGCACGACCACTTCTGCTCCGGGCACAAATCCAAGATTCGCAAGAAAACGCTTCGTCTCATCATTTCCGCTTACTCTCTTAATTGTATTGGTTTCGCCAATGTTGGCCATTGTAAGTGGCATAATCTCACGCTTCTTTCTTAAATGATATTGGAATCCATTCTCATTTGATATAGATTATTAAAAACAGTTGAGATTGATAATTTTTTTCATTTTCTCTTCTGTTCGTAAGTTAGTATATGCTAATCTCTATTAGTTGTCAATGACTAATTTATATTTTTTTAATTTTTCTGTTCAACGCCATTCCAAATCTATGTTGAATTTGTCTGGCAAATTATTTGCTGTCAGGAATAAATTATGATATACTAAGCAAAGACATGAAAATTCACTGTAAATAGTGATACAGATAAATTATAATTTATATAGAGGAGGCATTACCTATGCATGTAAATGAATCATCCGAAAATTATCTGGAGACAATCCTCATGTTAAGCAAGAAGCTTCCTGTCGTACGTGCCGTCGACATTGCAACAGAGCTTAACTTTAAGAAATCAAGTGTCAGTGTAGCTATGAAAAAGCTCAGAGAAAGCGAACATATTATTGTATCTCGTGAGGGCTATATTACATTGACAGAATCCGGACAGGCAATTGCTGACATGATATATGAGCGTCACACACTTCTCTCTTCCTGGCTTGAGAGACTCGGTGTTGACCCACAGATTGCCGCTGATGATGCTTGTCGTATGGAGCATGTGATCAGCGAGGAAAGTTTCAACGCAATTAAAAAACATATTGTTTCTCATTCTTAAAACGAAAAAGCACCTTCAGAAGAGTGATATCTCTTCTGTTAGTGCTTTTTTCTTACTTTTACTTATCGTTATAATGATACCTACATGGTAAACATACAAGCGGAGTTGGTGGGATTCGAACCCACGTGCCCCGGAGGGCTAACGCATTTCGAGTGCGCCCCGTTATGACCACTTCGATACAACTCCTTCTCTTGCATCTGCCAAAGCAGACACAAGAATAATTATAGCATTTTCCTCTGAAAAATCAAGGGAGAATTTGCTTATAGCTTTTCTCTTTCTTTCATAATCCAGTCAATCACCTGTTCCAATCCTTCTCCCGTTTTTGCACTAACCGGAAGAACAACTGCATTTGGATTTAATTTCAAGATACGTTCCTTAGCAAGTTCAAAATCAAAATCAAAATACTCCAGAGTATCTATTTTATTGATCAGCACCAGATCACTTACCTGAAACATCAACGGATATTTCAGTGGTTTATCGTCCCCCTCAGGCACACTAAGAAGCATCACATTCTTATGTGCCCCAGTATCGAACTCTGCCGGACAGACAAGATTCCCGATATTTTCAAGAATTAACAGATCAAGGTTCTCTGTATCATATTCAAGCAGTGCGCGCGATACCATATCCGCATCAATATGACATAATCCGCAATTATGGATCTGAATGGATTCCACGCCTGTCAGATCTGCGACTCTCTGTGCATCTAGACTTGTCTCGATATCTACATCCATCTCACCAATTCTCAGCTGCTCTTTCATTCTGTTGATCAATGCACTTAATAATGTTGTTTTTCCACTCCCCGGTCCGGACATGACATTTAAGAATAGTGTCCCCTGGGCACTCATTTTCTCGCGGATTGCCTTTGAAGTAGCATCATTATCCGCAAATACGCTTTCCCTTATCTCAATCACTCTGACATTTCCCATGTTTTTATTCCCTTCTTTTATATATTATGCATTCACTTCCTGTATCTTTTCCAACAGATAATCAGCCAGTTCCTTCATACCCTCTCCTGTCTTTGCAGAGATGTAAAAAATCTTAATCTGTGGATTCAATCTTCTTGCACATGCTTCCACATAGTCTTTTCGGAAATCAAAAACAGGTAATGCGTCGATTTTGTTTATCACTAACACATCAGATACTTCATACATCAACGGATATTTTGCCGGTTTATCGTCTCCTTCCGGAACTGAAAGAATTGTCAGATTAAAGTTTGCGCCTGTATCAAACTCTGCCGGGCAAACAAGATTTCCAATATTCTCAAGTACAACAAAATCCAGCTCATCTCTGTCAAATGCTCTTATTCCTTGCCGTGTCATATCTGCATCTAAATGGCACATTCCTCCTGTATGCAGCTGAATCGATGGAATTCCCGCCTTGATCAGTGTATTCGCATCTACATCAGAATCAATGTCTGCTTCCATCACACCCCACTTGATTTTCCCTTCAAAATACGGTTTCAATGCCAGAAGCGTGCTTGTCTTTCCACTTCCCGGACTGGACATCAAATTCATCAGACACGTTTTCTGTGCCTTTAATTCCTGACGTAACACCTGTGCATCTGCATTGTTATCTTCCAGAATTGTTTCTTTTAATTCTATTACTTTTGCTTTTTCCATGCGTTCTCCCCTCGGTGTCGAACACCGCTATTATTTTCTTTTCATTATAACAAAAAGAAATAATTTTGTACATTTGTTAAGTCACTCATAAATTTTATCGTTACAAATATAATAAATACGTATATAATAGATATGATATCAAAAACAGGCTCTTCCTTCTTATCTATATTACTTTCTAAGGGGGACTCTCATGAACCACAATACACTCGTAATTGAAATCAAATCTACACTTGATAAACTTATTGCTGCCAGAACTAGTCTTGGTTATGATTACATTGTGTATGGATTACTCTTGATAAACGAGGATCAGACTCGTGTATCCAATATTACCAAAGCTTTGTACATCGATATTGCTGCCCATTATGAGACAAGCTGGTCTTGTGTAGAAAAAAACATCCGCAACACGGTCAATGCAATCTGGACTTCGGAAAATAAAACTATTCTTGAAATAATTTTCAACAGAACCTATATGGACAGAAAACCAACGAATAAAGAATTTTTTGAATATTTATACGATTTTATTTTCTTATCACAAGAAACCGTCCCGACCCAATCAGAAGAAAATGTATCTTCCATCCTCTGCCCTGTCTGTAACAATAAATGCCAGGTACTCGAAAGCATGCTTTCTTTTGTGGCAAAACAACTTCAACCTGAACCTGACTGCACGCATGTATGAAATATAATAATCAATCCGTTTTTCAAAAAGGACCTCCCTTCAATCATCGGGAAGCCCTTTTTATATCTGAAATAATTATAATTTTTTACATTTCTTATAGTGTCTTTTTCATCTTCTTTGTGTTATAATCGTTAGTTGTAGCTAACGTATACTATTCATTTCTAATATGTGTGAGTTTTATCTATCCTTTTTTCAAACAAGGGAGCCTGAAATAAGATAAACTCAATTCTCACACAAGACAGGAGGCTGACTATGTTTTTATCCTTAACCAATATCAAAAAATCCTTTGGACAAGGTGACAGCCGTGTGGAAGTCTTAAAAGGCATTGATCTATCGATTGAAAAAGGAGAATTCTGTGTTCTTCTTGGACCTTCCGGCTCAGGAAAATCCACTTTGCTGAATATCATCGGTGGCATTGACCGTGCAGACAGCGGGCAGATCACAATTGAAGGCGAACTGATGGAAAAAATGACAGTAAAACGTCTTAGTCAATACCGGAGGAAGCATCTAGGATATGTTTTCCAGATGTATAATCTGATTCCAAATCTTACCGTACGCGAAAATATTGAAGTCGGTGCTTACTTAAGTGATCACGCGTTAGATGTAGATGAACTTCTTGATACCCTTGGTCTTTCTGCACATCAGAAGAAGCTGCCGAATCAGCTCTCCGGTGGCCAGCAACAGCGTACTGCCATTGGCAGGGCGATTATTAAAAATCCTGATATTCTGCTCTGTGATGAGCCAACCGGTGCGCTTGATTATAAAACGTCGAAAGAAATACTGAAGCTGATTGAAACAGTCAATCAAAAATACGGCAATACAGTTGTAATGGTAACGCACAACGATGCGATCAAAGATATGGCAGACCGCGTTGTCCGGATTCGTGACGGTATGATACGAAAAAATTATCTGAACGATCATAAGGTCAGTGCACAGGAACTCGACTGGTAAAGGAGGCTGCAGACAATGAAAAATCCATTGAATAAACGTCTCCCCAGAGAATTCCGGAAAGACTTTGGTAAGTATCTTGTCATTTTCCTTCTTCTTGTAATAACCATCGGATTCGTCTCCGGATTTCTTGTTGCCGATGGCAGCATGATCAAAGCTTATAATGAAGGAATTGACAAATATAATACAGAGAACGGACATTTCCGTACTTCTGAAAAAATGAATGATGCGCAGATTCAGTCCGTGGAAGAAAATAGAATCCGGATCTATGACAATTTCTATCTGGAACAAGATTTAACAAATGGCAGTACAATGCGTATTTTCGCAAACCGGGATCAGGTAAATCTTGCCTGCCTCATGGAAGGAGAATTTCCAAAAGCGGCAAATGAAATCGCCATCGACCGTATGTATGCTGACAACAATAAGATTTCCGTCGGAGACACACTGAAAAGTGATACGCAAAGCTGGAAAGTAACCGGATTGATTGCTCTTCCGGATTACAGCTGTCTCTTTCAGAATAATAACGATTCCATGTTTGATTCTGTTAAATTTGGAATCGGAGTTGTAACTTCCGAAGCATTTGAATCACTAGATTCTCCACTTGTAAAATACTGCTATGCGTGGAAATACAATGATGAACCTACGACAGAGAAAGAAGAAAAAGAAGTATCTGATGATCTGATGAAAGCAATCAACAAGGAGGTTTCTCTGGAAGAATTCGTTCCGCGTTATCTCAACCAGGCAATCACATTTACCCGGGATGATATGGGAAGCGACCGCGCAATGATGATCGTATTTCTTTATATCGTAATTGCGATCATGGCTTTTGTCTTTGGCATTACGATCAGCAACACCATTGCAAAAGAGTCGAATGTCATCGGAACTCTTCTTGCCAGTGGCTACACCAGAAATGAACTGATCCGCCATTATATGGCCATGCCAATCCTTGTCACGCTAATTGGTGCTTTGATTGGAAACATTCTCGGTTATACGATCATGAAAGATATCTGCGCCGGCATGTATTACGGAAGCTACAGTCTTCCAACATATGTGACCGTCTGGAACGCAGAAGCATTTCTGCTTACTACGATCATTCCGATCTTGCTAATGCTTCTCGTCAATTACACGGTACTTCACAGAAAATTATCACTTTCTCCTTTGAAGTTCCTCCGCAGAGACTTAAAAAGAAGACAACAGAAGCATACATTATCACTGAGTAAAAGAATTCCATTTTTCAGTCGCTTCCGACTACGTGTGATTTTCCAGAATATCAGCAATTACCTTCTGCTGTTCCTCGGGATCTTATTTGCAAACCTTTTGTTGATGTTTGGTCTGCTCTTCCCTGCTGTACTCGATCATTATCAGACTGTTCTACAGGATAACCTGCTTTGTAACTACCAGTACATTTTGCAGATACCAATCAATGCCATGGATGAAGATCATAAACTGGAGAGCCTTGTAAATATGCTCTATTTTCAGCATGAAGTAAAAACTGATAATCCTGATGCCGAGAAATTCAGTGCTTATTCACTGAAAACAACCGATAAGGAATATAAGGAAGAAGAAATCCTTCTCTATGGACTTGCAGACAACAGCCGCTATCTTCCAATTGATTTTCAGGAAACTGTATCTGACAAAGATGTTTCAAAAAAAGAGGTCGCTTCTGATGCAACTCCTGCATACATCTCTTCTGCTTATGCAGATAAATATTTTCTGGATATCGGTGATGAAATCACTTTAAAGGAAGCTTATGAAGATGATACATATACGTTTTCTATTGAAGGAATCTACGATTATGAAGGTGGTCTGACCGTTTTTCTTCCACAAGAACAGCTTAATAAACTGTTTGACCTTGGTTCCGATTACTTCAGTGGTTATCTCTCTGACAGCGAGATAACCGATATTGACCAGAAATACATCGGCTCTGTGATCGACCTCGACAGTCTGTCTAAAATCTCCAGACAATTGAATGTTTCGATGGGAAGCATGATGTATCTGTTAGACGGATTTTCAATCGTGCTCTTTATGATTCTGATCTATCTTTTGTCAAAGATCATTATCGAAAAGAATGCACAGTCAATCTCTATGACAAAAATACTTGGATACTCTGACCGGGAGATCAGCAGTCTGTATCTGCTGTCTACAACCATTATGGTCGTGGTCTTCCTGCTTCTGAGTTTTCCGATAGAAACAGTTCTCATGAACGCTCTCTTCCGTGGAATTATGATCAGCAGTATTTCCGGTTGGATCCCATTGTACATTGATCCGGTCCTGTATGTAAAAATGTTCCTGCTAGGATTCGGAACTTACCTGCTTGTTGCATTGATCGAATACCGCCGGATCAAGAAAGTACCTATGGATCAGGCATTAAAAAATATTGAATAATCGTGATTGTACCTGTATCTGCTGCCTGCGAACGTTACTGTTCACACGATGTGCGACCAGCAACGCATCTCGCCATTTTAAATCGCCTTTGGTGATGGGGCGAGATGCATTCAAGCCAAAACATGCATCCTCCGTGTCAATCAGCAAAGTGATTGACACGGGAGTGAACAGTAACCTGCAAACTTCTAAGTTAGGCATAACAGTGCAGGTACCATTTGAAAGGAGGATTTCCCGTGAAAAGAAAACTATTACAAAAATTAGTTCCCGGTCTGTGCGCCAGTCTTGTCCTGGTTTCTGCCACAAGTCTGACCGGATGCTCAACTGACACAAAGACAGCTGCCACAGCTTCAGATGCTGACAAATCAGAAACGGTATATGTAAAAGCTGATGCAAGCGGAACGATACATGAGATCAAAGTCCAGACAGACTTGAAAAATAACGGAACATCAAAGGAAATCAAAGACTTCTCAACTCTGAAAGACATAAAAAATACGAAAGGAAATGAGTCCTTCACCCAGTCCTCTGACGGGACGATCACCTGGGAAAACAAAGGGGAGGACATTCATTACGAAGGTACTTCTACGGAAGAACTTCCTGTGAATATAAAAATCAGTTACACACTGGATGGAAAATTTATACAGCCGGAAGATCTCGCTGGAAAAAGTGGAAAGCTTGGAATTCGTTTTGATTATGAAAATACTACCGAAGAAAATGTAACCATAAATGGTGAAGAGATGACTTCTCCGGTTCCATTCGCAGTGATCTCCGCCATGATTCTTCCGGAAGATACTGCTTCTAATATCCAGGTGACGAATGGTAAAATATTTACCATGAATGACCAGAGCGTCGTTGTCGGTTATGCCTGCCCGGGACTTAAGGATAGTCTGAAGCTTACTGATTATGAACCTACGGAAGATATCTCTATCCCAGAATCAGTGGAAGTAACTGCAGATGTAACAGATTTTGAAATGGACTTTACTGCGACTGTGGTCTCCTCCGGTCTGTTTGAAGATCTGGAAGAGGATTCCTTTGACGATATGGAGGATGCAGCTGACAGCCTGCAGGAACTCGGAGATGCATCCGGCAAACTTGCTGACGGAGCAGCGCAGCTGCTGGGCGGCGCTTCTACTTATCAAAGTTATCTTGGGCAATATGTAGACGGTGTCTCACAACTTGCCGAAGGATCAGACGCTTTAGATAACGGTGTAACCGCACTTAATGAAAATTCCGGAAAGCTGGTTGCAGGTGCTTCTTCTCTTCAAAATGGTCTTGAACAGCTGAATTCTGCTCTCTCTGGCCAGCTAAACACGGATTCTGGTTCCCTTCCGTCTGCAGAAACAGTTTCATCACTTCAGGAACAGATTAAATTACTTAGACAACAGCTGGATTCTGTTGATTTCTCCCTTGCAGAGGCGAAATCTTCCTTCGCATCCGTCAACTGGGATACTCTGAAATCTTCTATCACAGAAGATGCAAAAGAACAGTCCAAAACTGCTGCGACAGATGCTGTCCAGTCTGCGATCGATCAGATTGTTTCTGAAACTGCATCAGATTCAGAATTATCAGAAGAATCTAAAAATGCTGTCAACGATAAGATGTCACAATTAAAGAATGAAATAAATGATACGATTGCATCTGCAATTGATCAGAACCTTGATCTTTCCTCTTCCACCACAGATATCGATCAGCTGAAATCTGCCACGGAAGGAACATTAAACAGCCTGACAGAGCTGATTGCTTCCTGCCATACTACGCTTGACCAGATGTCTTCCGGTGCCGGTTCCTTTGCTGAGGCAATGCAGAGTCTTTCTTCTCTCAGTGAGACATTAAAGACTTTACAGAACTCACTTTCAGCTTTATCTGCCGGCAGTTTACAGCTCACTCAGGGACTTACCTCTTTCCAGCAGGGAATCAGTCAATTGTCTAAAGGCAGCTCAACGCTATCTCAAGGAGCTACTAAACTGGGCACAACCGGGAAAGAGCTAAAAGAAGGATACACAACCCTTGCCGAAGGAATCTCTTCTCTCTCTGAAGGACTTACTCTCTTTGATAAAGAAGGAATCCAGGAACTTGAAAAACTAGGCGGGGATGATCTGAAGAATCTCTCCAAAAGAATGAAAGCTGTCAAAGAAGCGGACGCTGAATACGATAATTATGGCGGTAAGTTGGAAGAACAGACCGGGGAAGTACGGTTTATTATTGAGACAGATGGGATTGATAAATAGACTTAGATGAATGAGAAAAGGCGGTGGAATTCACCGTCTTTTCTTAAAATACACACTTTACTTTTCATATAAAAGTACTATACTTATTTATGATTTAAATTAATTACTTTACAAGAATACGGAGATAATTTTATGACCATCAGTATACTTCTCATGAAACAAATTGCACAGCTTTTTCTTATGATCTTTATGGGATACTTAATTGTAAAAACAGGTATTGTCGAGGATACCGACAGTAAGGTATTGTCCAAAATCATCCTCTATCTGGTCATCCCTTGTGTAATTATAAACGCTTTTCAAGTTGATTATACTTCTGACACTGTGAGAGGATTGCTACTGGCTTTTATAGCATCTGTTCTCACACAGATTGTCCTTCTTATTGTTGTCTCTGTTTTAGGGAAACTTTTTCATTTAAACGAAGTAGAAATTGCCTCTATCTATTACTCTAATTCTGGTAATCTGATCGTACCAATCGTAACTTTTATCTTAGGAAAAGAGTGGGTATTATATGGATGTGTATTCATGAGCGTGCAACTCATTTTTATATGGACTCACTGTAAGAAAATTATCAGCCAAGAGGCTTCTTATGACTGGAAAAAGATTGTCCTCAATATAAATATGATTTCTATTTTTATTGGAATCCTGCTTTTCTTTACAAAAATCCATTTACCGGAAATCATAAATGATTCGATAAGTTCTGTCGGTAATATGATTGGACCAGCAAGCATGATTGTAACAGGTATGCTTTTCGCTGGTATGGATCTAAAACAGATTTTTACAAATAAAAAAGTTTATTTTATCTCTGTTCTTCGGTTAATCGTATTACCCGTATTTGCACTGATTCTGATTAAGTTGAGCCATCTCGCCGCTTTTTCAGCAGATGGAGATAAAATCATGCTCATTGTATTTCTTGCAATTATTACTCCATCTGCCTCAACTGTAACTCAGATGTGTCAGGTATACGAAAATGATTCTCAATATGCCAGTGCGATCAATGTTGTTACAACACTGTTTTCTATTGTTACCATGCCGCTTTTAGTGATGCTATTTCAAATGTTTTAGCTATGAAATTCTTCCATTCTCCATTTCGTAGACCACATCTGCCACGTTCATTGTGGACACTCTGTGGGATACCAGGACAACGGTTTTCTTTCTGGCGGATTCTTTTAATGATTTCAAAATGATTCCTTCGTTCAGCGAGTCCAGATTGCTGGTTGGCTCATCCATCAGAATCATCGGTGCATCATGGAGAAATGCTCTTGCAATTCCGATTCTCTGTTTTTCACCACCGGACAGCGTATCACCTAGTTCTCCGACTTCTGTATCATATCCTTTCGGAAGTGTCATTATGAAATCGTGAATAGACGCCTTCTTTGCGGCTTCCATAATCTCTTCTCTGGATGCTCCCGGCTTTGCGATTGCGATATTATTTGCAATGGAATCATGGAACAGGTGTGTTTCCTGCGTGACATAACTTTCCATATCTCTTAAATGCCTGGTCGGAATCTTTCGGACATCTGTACTGTCTACCGACATGCTTCCACCCTGCACATCCCAAAAACGCATCAGCAGTTTTAAAAGTGTAGATTTTCCGGAACCGCTCGCACCATGAATCCCTGTGATTTTACCAGGCTGTAATTTCAGTGAATAGTTATCTAAAATAACTTCTTCTCCGTATGCAAATGTTACGTTTTCTGCCTCTGCTCCTGCGAATGCATGATTTGCACTCTCCTCAGAATTCACACCCTGATCACCAGAAGTTTCCACATCACCCGGAATTTCTTCCACAAGCGGTGTCTCTTCCAGAAGAGAAAGAACACGCTCACCACTTGCCAGTGTCTGGTTCAGGTTATTGGAAAGGCTTGATAATGCTACTACCGGTCCGAAAGAACCCATCATTGCGATGGTACAGGTTAAGATTCCCTCGAATCCCATCGCACCTTTGTCGTACAGCCAGATCGTCAATGCCAGCATCCCAAAAGATGCAAGCAGGATAACCATATTCGTAAATGAACGCTGTGAGCCTTCCATTTTGCTTAATGATTCCTGCATTCCTGCAAGATTTTTGGATTGCTTGCTCATCTGCTCTCTTCTCTTTTCACCCTGTCCATACTGAATGGTCTCGTCCAGTCCACGTAGGGAATCCAGGACAAAACTATTCAGTTCTCCAAAGTTTGTTCTAAATTCCATTCCCTTCTGACTGCCGCGTTTTCCATTCCACATTGGGATAGCTACACCGACAATAAGATAAGCTTCCAGTGCAAGCAGACCTGCCAACCAGTGATATCTTCCAATAAAAACCACCATAATGATAGAAGTCAATGTTGCAATCGCAATCGGCGAAATGGTATGTGCATAGAACACTTCCAGTAATTCAATATCGGTTGTAATAATGGAAATCAAGTTTCCTTTATCTCGTCCTTCCAGCTTCGCCGGACAGAGCTTTCGTAAGGCAGCAAACACTTTGTGGCGGATGATTGCCAACAGCTTAAATGCAATAAAATGATTACAATACTGTTCCACATAATGCAGGATTCCACGAAGCACTGCAATTACGATCATGACTGTGATAATCGTTTTTACCGGGGTAAATACTAACCACATATTGTTCACCGGAACAATCATTCCGGCTCCCCCTGTCAGAAGTCCATGTATGATGACCTGCCCTGCCAGTATCGTCAGGAAGATTGCACACAAGTAACCTAATGTTCCAAGGATGATTGCTGCCAGCATGATATGGAGCAGGGGTTTTACCAGACCAATCAGACTTCCCATGATCTGGATGGCACTTCTGCGTTTGGTGATATTCGTATTTTCACTCATTATGCCACTCCTCCTTTTCCATAGTTTTCTAATGTCATCTGGCTTTCATACAGATGGCTGTATGCACCATTCTGGCTCATCAGTTCTTCATGCTTTCCGCTTTCCTTGATTTCTCCGTCTTTTAAGAAATAAATCTTATCAGACTTCACAACATTTGCCAGTCTATGGGAAATCAGAAGCACCGTCTTTGTCTTTGCCAGATTATGAATCACATTCATGATCAGTTCTTCACTTTCCACATCGATATTAGATGCAGCTTCATCAAAAATGTAAACCTTGCTGTCTTCTTTTAATAATGCTCTTGCAATCACCAGTCTCTGGCACTGACCTCCGGACAGGTTACTTGCTTTTTCCAATAACTGTGTCTGTAAGCCATCCTGTGTCTGCAAGAACCCTAAGAGATTGACTTTCTGAAGAACAGCTTCCATCTCTTCTTTCGTTGCGTCCGGTTTTGCCATCTTCAGATTTTCTTCTACTGTACCTTTGAACAGATAACTGTTATGGCGAACCAGAACAACCCTCTGCATCAGATTTGTTTCATTCACTTCGTTAAGCGGTACACCACCGATGGTGATTTCTCCGCTGTATCCCCGGTTCTTTGCTGCAAGCATTCCAGCGATTGTACTCTTACCACATCCGGATTCACCAACCAGTGATACAAAACTTCCTGCCGGAAGATTTAAGCCTATTCCTTTTAAAATCTCTCTGTCCTCTTCATAAGAAAAGTGCACATCTTTTAATGTAACATCTAACGCTCCATCCGGCAGTGTTTTTTCTCCAGCCTGTGGTTCCGGCAAATCTAAAATCTTGAAAATCTTATCACTCGCTGCCATACCATTCATTGCGATATGGAAGAATGAACCAAGCAGTCTGAGCGGCAGGAAAAACTCGCTGGCAAGCAGAACGATACATAACGTTCCTGCTACACTGATATTTCCGTTTAAGAATTCAGATACCGCAACCGCCATACCGATCGCAGCTCCACCATATGCCACAATATCCATCACGCTGGTTGAATTGAGCTGCATGGTCAGCACCTTCATCGTAATCTTACGGAAGTTCTGGGATTCCACATCCATCTCGTCTGCTTTCTGCTGGTCTGCCTGATAGATTTTTAAAGTTGTAAGTCCTTGCAGATTTTCCAGAAAAGAATCTCCCAATCCGGTATAGATGCTCCAATAGTTATTTAATAATCTCTTTGCGATCTTCTGTACCACTACGATTGAGATCGGGATCAGTGGCACACAGATCAACAAGATCACACTTGCCTTTACACTCACTCTGCAAAGAATGAGAAATAATGTCAACGGTGCAATCAGGCTGTAGAACAACTGCGGAAGGTATTTTCCAAAATACGTTTCCAACTGCTCCACACCTTCTGTCGAAACCTGTACCACTTCTGATGAAGATACCTGCTCACTGTAGGATGCCCCCAGTTTCAACATCTTGTCATAAATCTTTTCTCTTAAAATTCTCTTTACATCTACACATGCAAGATACGAAGACCTTGCCCCCATCCGTTCGCATACAAATCGTATGGTCACCACCAGTGCGAGGATCATGATTGTCTTCTCAATCACCGGCACTGTCACCGCACGATAGACTACGCGCTCCAACAGGTCAGCAATCGTAAATACTGCCAGCACCTGTGAGAGCAATGCTGCCCACTGCCACAGGATGGTGTAAACAATATACTTTTTTGCGTGGGATAAAAGTCCCACCAGTCTTGTTTTAATCATAAAAATCTTATCCTTTTGTTTATTTCTTCGATTCTTTTTTACTGCATATCAAATGCCACACTGCAAGTGCCGGATGATACAGAAGCATCCTCGGTCCGGAAAACCGCATAACCTTCCGAATCTTCTCCCTCATCTCCGGCTTGTAGCAATGCACCTTACAGTTCGCACAGAATGTTTTCTCTTCCATAAAGGGACATTTTTGGCTTCTGAGTCTGGCATAATCCGAAAGTTCCTGACAGGAAGGACACATTTTTCCTGTCGTTTTGTCATATTCCTTATGATTTTTCTGGCAGTACAGCTGGATCATTTCTTCCACAACGCGCTGTTCCTTCTGCCGCTTCTTTTCGATTGAATCCATTTATTCTGCAGCCTCCAGTTCCTGTTCCCCAGGCTTTATCGTTTGAATTTTCAGGAAGAAATATAACAAATGACATACCCAAACCACTGCGATACAGATTCTTCCAATCGGTACATTCTTCATGCAGATAAAACCAATCAACATAACTGCTGTTACCATTCCGATAATCTTGCATTTTGTTCCCATGGTCATAGCTCTTTTCTGAACAAAACTATCCAGATGTTTCTTATATAAATTCGTTCCTATGAACCAGTCGTGCAATTTCTTAGAACTCTTTGCAAAGCAAAATAGTGTTGCCATATAAAACGGAACGGTTGGCAGGATAGGAAGTACAATTCCTATCGTACCAAGTCCCAGGCAAAGAAATCCAAACACAATCCATACTATTTTTAAAGGATTTTTTCTCGTTTTATTTTTCTTCTCCATACACCTCTCCTTTATCACTTATTTTCATCTGTATTTATAAGATAATGATGGTCATTTCCGAACGCGCAAGGTTAGTTTCTTCCATTTGTTGTTAGTTATGACTATTATCCTGTTAAAATATATATTATACTCTTTCTGATTGTCAATATTTTTCCACTTATTTCGTACCCTTAAGTACGAAATCTTCATTTTCTAATCTCCTTATAAATACGTTATTTTTCATATTATTTGATAATTTTTATCAATATTTTTTTCTTTTTACTTGTTAATAAATTGTAAAACAGCGGCATTATACCATAAAAAAAGAAGTACTATATGCTCCTGATTTTACATACATTACTTCTTTTAAGACATATTTATCAAATCTATTATCTGTTAACCTCTCGCATTTTTAACACTTACAGCTTAAAAATCAATCGTGCTGTACTCTCTGGCATATGTGCTTCTCCAACCGAACTGGACACAGTAATCAAAAGATTTCCACGTAACGTTCCATGGTCAAAATTCTGAAAAACACATGCATTCAAAGGTATTTTTATCCTTCCGTTCTTTACATCTGCAATTTTATACATATCCCCTTGCAAATATTTCAGACAGGTAAGATGCCCTTTCATCTGTTTTCCATTAATCCGAGATACCGCATGCATTTCTCTGATTGTCAATTCGAGATAACAGCCTCTTTTATTACGTTTCACAATCCCGAGAGGTTCGAATCCATTTTCTGCCATGGATCGACGACTCCCATCTGTCTGCAGGATAGAAATCACAACTGGATGATTGCCATACTCCACAAGTTCTTCTATGTTTCTAATCTGATTCTGTTCTTTTTGCATTCGAATTTCTTTATTGATTCGCATATGGCTTTTTGTAAGTTCTTCCAGTCTTCTGTAATCAATATTTTCGATCATTCCTTTCAGAACATCATCGATTCCTTCTGTAATCCCACTGCGTTCCAGATACTCCCTAACGTCTTTTTGGACTTTCTGATGCCAACGGAGCATCTTTTTCCCTTTATCCGTGAATTCAAGACTTTCGGTCAGATATCCTTTTTCTATACAACTTTTAAAGAATCGGCTTACTGTTGGATGTTTTACGCCACATTTTGTAGCAACTGCACCAATTGTCCCTCTTCCCTTTTCCAGTTGTTCCAATTCTGTCAGATACTGAATTTGTAATACTGTCAGATGATTAATTTCTACTGTCTGGTTCCTGGTCATGACTCAATTCCTCTACCATATTTCCACTTCTAGTTGTCCACAGTCCCACACTTCCGGTTCTGTCTGATTCTCCGGCATAAATGCAATCAGAAGTTTTCCCTCAATCACTCTGTCATTCGGCTTTATAATAAATTCAAAGACTCTGGATGGAATCTGTTCTCCTTGTGCTCCTTGTTCAGCTAAAACCCACTGTTTATCATAGTTCTTATACCATAATCTTTTGTTTCCCAGACTGCTCACTTTCTGTAATTTAAAATAACCCTTTTTTGTTATTTCAAGAATTACATTCCTGGAATAACAATGATATTCCTTCTTTAATTTTCTAGGACAGCGTTGCTCCAGACTATACATCTGCATTGAAAAAATATAGTTTCCTTTTTCATAACGGTCTGTCAGTTCTGAATTTCTTATTCTTCTCTCATAGTACATGTTTTCATAATTGATAAACTGGCAGATTGCTCTCGTAGATTCATCGGTTACAATGTGTTCAATCCGACATGCATCCTGGTCTGCCGTCTTTTCATTTACACCAATAAACTGTAACATCTGACTGATTGAATTATGCTGGTAAATATAATCATTTCCTACAGATAGCCCATAATCTGTCAATTGTATCTCCTGTCCTGCAATTATTTTTTCAAGATATCCTTCCTTTTGCATCCTCTTGAGACACACCACTATATCTCTTTTCTCCATTCTGAAATGCTGACAGATTCGTTCCAGATCTAATGAGATATTCTGTGTCTTCCAGATACACAACTGCTCTAAGATATCCTCTTCTTTCTCTAATTTCGAATGTGGAAAATTATGTTTTTCAGTACTTGTATCCATTTTTATTTCACCTTGCCCACTAAGAAATGAACTCAAATTAACGAGCTTTCTTCCACCCCTATCACACAATCCATCTCCTGATAATCTGCCGGACAGCAATCTGTCAGAATCTTTGCATTCGCAAAAGCAGAAAATGTCACTGAACTGATAGATCCGAATTTTGAATGATCTGCAAGGACAAACCTGTTCCTGCATCTCTCAATCGCCGTTTGTTTCACCAGAGCCTCATTCGCATCCGGTGTCGTGAATCCTTCTGCTTTTGTGATTCCATTTGCTCCAAAGAATCCTTTGGTAAAATGATATTCCTGCAGATTCTTCATTGCCTGAGCACCGATCACTGCCTCTGTAGAGTTCTTAAGTTCTCCGCCGATCAGAAATACTTTGATTCCCTTAGCTGCCAGTCTCTGTGCATGTGAAACAGCATTTGTCACAAAAACTGCATTGGTATGTCCAAGAGCATCAATCATATAACCTGTCGTTGTTCCTGCATCGAGATAAATAAAGTCTTCCTCCTCGATCAGTTCTGCCGCATATTGCGCGATTTTTCTTTTCTCTTCCACATAGAGTTCGCTCTTCTGCTCAACTGTCGGTTCATAAGCAGAGACAGTGCCTTCATCTTCTAGCGCAACCGCTCCGCCAAATACCTTGATAAGCTTTCCGGCTTTATGAAGTGCAGTAATATCTCTTCTTACCGTAGACTCTGATGTATCTAAGATTTCTTTCAATTCTGTCGCTGTGACACTTTTCTTCTCTTTCAGCAAATCCAATATAATCTGATATCTTTGTTCTGTAAGCATTTTAGTATCTCCTTTTAAAAAGAACCTGAAGCCATGAATCTCAAGCATCCGCTTCTAGATCCACAACTTCAGGTCCTGATTCTTATATTTCTTTTATTGGTTTTGACAGATTATTCTATTCGGCATTTCATCCAAATATTTGTTACTTTATGCAACTTTCTTCTTAAGCAATCCAAGCAGTACTGCGGAGATGACTGTTCCTACTACGAGGGAAACAAGATACATTACTGCATTTCCAACAACCGGGAATACGAAGATTCCACCATGTGGTGCCATCAGTGTACATCCAAACAGCATTGACATTCCACCGGCAATTGCTGAACCGATGATACAAGATGGAAGTACATGCAGCGGATCAGATGCTGCAAATGGGATTGCTCCTTCTGTGATAAATGCAAGACCCATGATAAAGTTTGTCGGACCTGCATCTCTTTCTTCTTTTGTAAACTTATCCTTAAACAACAGTGTGGAAAGGGCAATGGCACATGGCGGAACCATTCCTGCAACCATAACTGCTGCCATAATATCATAATTACCAGCTGCGATTGATGCTGTACCGAATACATAAGCTGCCTTGTTGAATGGACCACCCATATCGATGGACATCATTCCTCCAAGAATCAGTCCTAATACTACTTTACTTGAATCTCCCATACCTGTCAATGCATTATTCAGGCCTGTATTGATTCCACCCATGATTGGCTCGATTACAAACATCATTGCAAGTCCAATCAGGAGAACACCGATTAATGGATAAATAAGTACCGGCGCGATCTTTTCCAGTGCATCAGGAAGCTTGTCGCATACTTTACGAAGAAGTACAATGATATATCCTGCAAGGAATCCGGCTACAAGAGCTCCGAGGAATCCGGATTTTCCGCTTGCTGCCATCATACCGCCTACAAGACCAACTGCAAGCGCCGGTCGGTCACCGATTGCCATTGCGATAAATCCTGCAAGTACCGGAAGCATGAATCCAAATGCAGTTCCACCGATCTGTTTAAATACTGCTGCAACCGGAGTGATCATACCAAAATTTGCTCTCTGGTCAGCCGGAAGTGCATTCAGATCTACGCACAATCCGTCAATCAGAAATGCGATCGCGATCAGAATACCACCACCAACAACAAGTGGAAGCATATGGGAAACACCGTTCATTAACTGCATGTAAATCTGATGTCCGACTCCGCCGCTTTTCTTTCCTGCGGAAGAAGATGCTGCAGCCGGATTGTTTCCGTGGAAGACCGGAACATTTCCGGCTTTCGCCTGAGCTACCAGTTCATCTGCTTTACTGATTCCGTCTGATACCTGACAGATGATTACTTTCTTTCCGTCAAAACGATCCATCGGAACCTGTGTGTCTGCTGCAACGATAATACAATCCGCATCAGCAATTTCCTGGTCTGTCAGCACATTTTTCGCTCCACCGCTTCCTCTTGTCTCGATTTTCACAAAACAGTCAGCAGCTTTTGCAGCTTTCTCGATTCCTTCTGCTGCCATATAGGTATGAGCGATACCTGTCGGACATGCTGTTACTGCAAGAATCTTGAAATCACTCTCTGCATTTCCTGTATCTGCCAGCTGCTCATCAATGTCAGCTCTCTCATCATCTGCTTTATCAATAATGGAAAGGAATTCCTCCGCAGAGGTTGCATTTCTCAGAGCTTCTGTAAACTGCTCATCCATCAGCATCATTGACAATTTACTAAGTACTTCCAGATGAACGTTATCTTCTGTATTCGGTGCCGCAATCAGGAATAAAAGTGTTACCGGATCTCCATCCAGGGAATCAAAATCAACACCATTTTTAATGACCATTGCTGCAAGTCCCGGCTTGCTTACACAATCACCTTTTCCATGTGGAATAGCAATTCCCTCACCGATTCCTGTTGTGCTTTCCTCTTCTCTTAAGTAAACCTGTTTTCTGTAGGCTTCTGTGTCATTGATCTTACCACTTGCACACATCAAATCCACGGCCATATCCAAAGTTTCCTGCTTATTCGCCGGATTCTTGTCAAAGGCAATGCTTCTTTTATCGAGCAAATCTGTAATCCTCATCCTACCGCTCCTCCTTTACAACCTGTTGATATACTCCGGCAATCTCCTCTTTTGTTGCCAGATTCTCTGAAAATGCACTTGCACTTCCTGATGCAACTCCCATGTGGAATGCATGTCTGTATTCATGTTTCTCCATCCAACCTGCCATAAATCCGGCTACCATAGAGTCTCCTGCTCCAACACCGTTTTTTAATTCCCCTTTCGGCGCCGGAGTGTCATAAACACTTCCATCTTCTGCTACAAGAACGGCACCTTCTCCTGCCATGGATACAAGAACATTTCTTGCTCCTTTTTCCTGCAGTTTCTTTGCATATGGTACAACAGATTCTCTTGTCAGAAGTTCCACATCAAAAATCTCTCCAAGTTCATGATTGTTCGGTTTTATTAAAAATGGATGATATTCAAGAACGTTCAACAGCAGATCTCTCGTTGCGTCTACAACGATCATGACACCTTTGCCATCAAGCTTCGCCATAATCTTCTGATACATGTCATCCGGCATAGATGTTGGAATACTTCCTGCCAGAAATAGAACATCACCTTCTCCAAGTTTGTCAAGCTTCTCCATCAGCTTCTCTACATCTTCCGGAGAAATCACCGGTCCACTTCCGTTAATCTCTGTTCCGTCGATTGATTTCAACTTCAGGTTGATTCGAGATACACCTTCATTGATCTCAATAAAATCAGATGCAACTCCCATCTCTTTGAGTCTTCTTTCAATCTCTTTTCCGGTAAATCCGGCTAAAAATCCAAGTGCAGTATTCTCGATACCAAGATTACCAAGCACTGTAGAAACATTAATGCCCTTTCCACCAGGAAGGATCAGCTCTGAACTCGTTCGATTTGTAAGTCCAAGCTTAAAGTCCTCAACAGAGACAATGTAATCCAATGACGGATTAAATGTTACTGTGTAAATCATTTTGCTCCTCCTTCTCTCAATCCAGTCACTTCAAACTGCTGCCACAGTTTATTTGCAAGCTTTATTCAGTCAAACTCGGTCAGTCTCGATAACCTGCTTTCATTTCTGACTGCTTGTTTTTCTTTATGCTTGTATTATACGTTCAAACTCGTTCATAGTCAATCAAACTAATCAACAAATTTCATGACTGTTTTTGGTTGATTTTGCACAATTTTGGTTTTCAGCCTTTAAAACAAGAACTCCGCCAGCACACAATTGCTGACATCCATCCCCCGATGCGTCAGTCGGATTCGATCTCCACTAAATTCCAGCAATTGTTCTTCTTCTAATTTATCAAGAATTTTTCCATAAACATCATCCACATTCTTTCCAAAATAGTTCTGAAAATCTGTTCTCGAAACTCCCTCTACTTTTCGAAGCCCCAGATACATGAACTCTTCCATCTGCGATTCCACGGAAAGAATTTCTCTGTCAATAAGAATCGACTCGCCATTTCTAATCTTTTCAATATATGCTTTCCGATCTCGAATATGATCAAACCGCTCTCCTTTGATCAATGAGGAGGACCCTGCTCCAATCCCAAGGTATTCCGTTCTGTCCCAGTATCCCAGATTATGTCTGCATTCTTTTCCCGGCTTTGCACAATTGGAAATCTCATATCGATGCATTCCTGCTTCTGCGAGTCTTAGTATTGTCAACTCTCCCATCGCATATTCTTCTTCCTCTGACGGAAGTTTCCATGCACCACGATCTAACTTTCCTTTTTCATACCAGTCATAGAATACAGTACCTTCCTCTAAGATCAGACTATATGCGGATATATGTTCCGGCTCAAGTGCCAGAACTTTTGAAAGTGTATCTTCGTAGCTTTCTATCGTCTGTCCCGGAAGTGCGGACATGAGGTCTATATTCCGGTTTTTGAATCCAGCCTGTTCTATCAGTTTCCAAGTCTCAAGGAATTCTCCAAATGTATGGATTCTTCCTAGCATTTTCAGTTCTTCATTTTGTGCCGACTGAAGTCCAATACTCAGTCTGTTCACCCCTGCTGCTTTCATGGCATGAAGTTTCTCAATATTAACCGTTCCCGGATTCATTTCCATTGTGATCTCTGCATCCTCACTTATTGAAAATGTATGATAAATTGCATTAAAAATCTGTTCTATCTGTTCCGGTGTCAGAAGAGACGGTGTTCCGCCCCCCAGGAAAATGGTCTGAACTTCATACTCTCCAGATAATTCCTGATAACTCTGAATCTCCTGAATCATAGCACTGACATAAGCTGCCTGTTCTTCCTCTGTTCCACTTGCTGAAAAAAAATCACAATAATTACATTTTCTTACGCAGAACGGAATATGGAGATATAATTCTAAATTTCTCTTTTTCATCTTTAAATACAGAAAGATACTGTCTGATAAAAACAGTATCTTTTCCTTCCTTCTTTTATCTAGTTTTCATCCAGCTTCAGGACACTCATGAATGCACTCTGTGGAATCTCTACATTTCCAACCTGACGCATTCTCTTCTTTCCTTCTTTCTGCTTTTCAAGCAGTTTCTTCTTACGTGAAATATCACCACCGTAACATTTCGCAAGAACGTCCTTACGCATTGCCTTAACTGTCTCTCTCGCAATAATCTTACTTCCGACTGCTGCCTGGATTGGAATCTCGAAAAGCTGTCTTGGAATCTCTTCTTTCAGCTTCTCGCACATCTTTCTTCCACGCTCATAAGCGCTTCCTTCGAATACAATAAAGGAAAGAGCATCCACTTCTTCTTTGTTAATCAGAATGTCAAGTTTAACAAGCTCGGAACGTACATAACCAAGCATCTCATAATCAAAAGATGCGTATCCTCTAGATCTTGATTTCAATGCATCAAAGAAATCATAAATAATCTCGTTGAGTGGCAGATGATATGTCAACACGGCTCTTGTCTCTTCAATATATTCCATTCCCTGATAGATTCCACGGCGTTCCTGACACAGATCCATGATCGCTCCGATGTACTCGGATGTCACCATGATCTCTGCCTTTACCATAGGCTCTTCCATATATTCAATCTCTGCAGGATCCGGCATGTTTGTCGGGTTTGTCAAATCGATCACATCACCGTTTGTCTTATGGATCTTGTAAATAACACTCGGTGCTGTTGTAACAAGATCAAGGTTGTACTCTCTTTCCAGACGTTCCTGAATGATCTCCAGATGAAGGAGTCCTAAGAATCCACAACGGAATCCGAATCCAAGTGCTACCGATGTCTCTGCCTCAAACTGAAGCGCAGCATCATTAAGCTGCAGTTTCTCAAGTGCATCTCTCAAGTCCGGATACTTTGCTCCGTCTGCCGGATAAAGTCCGCAATATACCATCGGATTTACTTTCTTATATCCCGGAAGTGGTTCTGCACAAGGATTCTCTGCATTCGTGATCGTATCTCCGACACGGGTATCCTTTACATTCTTAAGACTGGCTGTGATATATCCTACCATTCCTGCTTCAAGTGCGTCACATGGAATGAACTGTCCCGCTCCAAAAGTTCCAACTTCTACAACTTCTGCTTTCGCACCTGTTGCCATCATAAGCATTGGTGTACCTTTTTTGACCGTACCTTCCTTGATACGGCAGAATACAATAACTCCCTTGTAAGAATCATACTTGGAATCAAAGATCAGTGCCTGAAGCGGTGCATCCGGATCTCCGACCGGTGACGGAATCTGCTGTACGATCTGCTCGAGAACTTCATGTACATTCAGTCCTGTCTTAGCAGAAATCAGTGGTGCATTCTCCGCATCGATTCCGATCACATCTTCTATCTCTTCTTTTACACGCTCCGGCTCTGCGCTTGGTAGATCAATCTTGTTGATAACCGGCATAACATCCAGATCATGATCCAGTGCAAGATATACATTCGCAAGCGTCTGTGCCTCAACTCCCTGTGCTGCATCAACAACAAGAATCGCTCCGTCGCAGGCTGCCAGACTTCGGGATACCTCATAGTTGAAATCGACGTGTCCAGGTGTATCGATCAAGTTGAAAATATACTCTTCTCCGTCATCTGCCTGATATACAGTACGGACTGCCTGTGCTTTGATCGTGATTCCACGCTCTCTCTCCAGATCCATGTTATCGAGAACCTGTGACTGCATTTCTCTGCTAGTCAAAAGTCCTGTCTGCTCAATGATACGATCCGCCAGTGTAGACTTACCGTGATCGATATGTGCTATAATACAAAAATTTCTAATATGACTCTGATCAATTGTTGACAATACTTCTTACCTCCATCTATCTTTCTGACTGTTTTACAATAAAAAGTTCTACCGCAAGATTGTCTGTCAGCAATCCTGTCTTTACATCCTGCTCCAACTGTGCCCCTTCTTCCATCACACGGCGCAGCTGTCCCATCTTAAACCGCTTCGCCTGTTCCATGTTCTTTCCTGCCACAAATGGATGTAAGCCTGCTTTAGACGCAATCTCTTTTCTTCCATATCCCTGATTTGCAAGTGCCTTGACATGGAAAAGCATCCTGTACTGACGCACCAGCAGAAAAAGAATACGCATCGGCGGTTCTTTTAAAGCCAGCAGTTCATAATACAGATCCAGTGCTTTCTGCTGATTTCCGGCTGCAACCGCATCTACCATCTCGAAAATATGATTCGTGATCTGCGTCACACAGACAGCATCAATATCTTCCTTCGTGATTGTATCCCGCTCCAATGCATAACAGAATACTTTTTCCAGCTCTCCCTGGATATTTTCCATATCTGTTCCAACTTTATCCAGAAAATACACGATCACAGACTCTGAAATCTGCTTCTGCTCTTTTCGGACCAGACCTGCAACCCAGCGTTTCAAAGTTCCTGCATCCTGCGTGGACAGCTCTGCAATATATCCCTTTGATTTCACTGCTTTATAGAGCTTATTTCTCTTATCAATCTCTTCTTCCACAAAGATAAAACAGGTTGTCTCTGGCATGTCCTTAATATAATCCGCCAGATCTGCCCCTGCCGCAGTTTTAAAAAATCCCGTATTCTCAAATACGATCAGTCTGCGCTCTGCAAAGAAAGGTAAGGTCTCTGCAAGATCGATTGCTTCTTTCACTGGCGTATTCTTCCCTTCATAATACGAATAGTTCATCGTATCACCTTCCGGAAGCATTGCCTTCACAAAACGGTTCTTATACTGTTTCTTCAGATATCCTTCTTCTCCGCAGAGAAGATATACCTGCTTAAATTGTCCTGATTTTAAATCTTCATTTAAGGTCTTCATAACTATTCTATTATAAATGAATAACCAATACTTTGACAAGAGCCTTTTTATCACCTATTCCTGTTTTATAAATACTTGTGAACCTTTATTTTTCGTCCATCGCTCCTTAGTGTAATTGCACCACATTCCTGCGTGGACAATACTTCACTTCCGATTTCCTGCAGGCGTTCCAGCGTCTCCTCATGTGGATGTCCGTAGCGGTTTTCTATCCCCGCTGAGATTAATGTTAATCTGGGTTTCACAATCTGAAGAAATTCTTCACTTCCCGAATTCTTCGACCCATGATGTCCTGCTTTTAAGATTGGACAGCTTTCCAACGTTCCGCTTTCCACCAGCTGTTCCTCTCCTCTCCCTTCCAGATCTCCTGTCAGAAGCATTTGAAATGCCCCATCCTTCAATTCAAGTACAACAGATGCTTCATTTCCTGCTTCCAGACGAGGTACCTCCTCCATCCTGCCACGTGTACGCTCATTTTTTCTCGTTGTCAACGGAGCGATGCATTTTAAATATGTTCCGACTTCTTCTCCTGAATAAATTGTCAGCACGCTCGTCCCGTTTTCTTTCGCTATTTCTGCAAGATGGAGTAATTTCTCATCCATATATTCTTCCGGCGGCAGAACAAGCGCATCGATTTCCACTCCCTGTTTCTGATTTTGCAGAAGTTCCTGAATTCCATTGATGTGATCCGCATCACCATGTGTCACAAAAACATACTCCAGTTTTCTGACCCCCTGCGACAATAGAAACGGCTCTATCCGGTAAGTACCGACAGAAGACAGATCACTGCTCCCTCCATCCACCAGCATTTTCTTTCCTTCCCTGTCTCTTATAAAAATACAGTCCCCCTGTCCAACATCCAGAACAGTCACCTGAAGGTTTTTTGAATCATTATTGAGTATTCCGCATCCGCAGATCGATCCTGCTATGACAATACAAACAAGAAGTGAAAATCCCGCCTGTTTTCTTCGGTTATCTGTCTTATTTTTCATTGCATGAAACAGGAAGCACAAAAACAACAGCACACCATAGTAAATAAGCACCCACCATAACTCTGGCTGTCCGGTCACGATCCTGCTGCCCGGAAGCGCTGATGTCAGCTCACATAATTTATCATAGAAGGACAACAGGCGATCACAGCTTCTGAATCCAATTTTTCCTACGGTTCCCGATAATTCTGAAAACAAAATTCCACCTATACCTGTCAACATCACAAATGGAAACACCGGAATTAAAATAACATTCAAAACGAGTGCATACGGCGGCACCTCAAAATAATAATACAGCATGATTCCCAGAAGCATTCCATTAACAGCTAAACTAATCTTAAATCCTTCCCATGCTTTCAAACGTATTTTCTGTTCAAAAATTGGATACAATAATAAAATTCCAAGAATTGCACCAAATGAAAGCAAAAATGCTGCGTCTAACAGATACAGCGGTTGATATATGCTTAAAATAGCTGCTGTAACCGCCAGGCTTGTAGGTTGATCCACATCTCTCCCGGTAATTTCTGCCCCCATACGGATAAAAAACATAAGAAGTGCACGAAGACTGGATACCTGTGGACCTGTCATAACCAAATAAAAAAACAGAATCCCTCCTCCGGCAATTCCGGAAAACAGAAATGAATTTCCCATTTTTCTTAATAACCGGTAAACAGACATTCCGATCAGCGACATGTGTAATCCCGAAATTGCAAGCAGATGTCCTAATCCGTTCTTCTGATACAATTTTTTCATCTCCGGATCAAGTCCGCTCTTTTCTCCCAACAAGATTGCAGAAAGCATCGCGCCATGTGTTTTTCCCATCTGGCTTACAATCTTCCAGTTCCAGTAATTTTTCAGCCGGTCCAGCTGATTCCGTATGCTATTCCATCGTAATACAATCCAGTTCTTGTCTTTTTCAGACAAAACTATCTCAACCTGTTCTGCCTTTGTTAAAACCCCAACATGGATTCCCTGTTTTTGATAATAACTTTTTTGGTTAAAATTACCCGGATTCCTTGGCGGATGAAACGACTGTTTTGTCCCCCACACATTCAGCTTCTGTCCTATTTTCATTCTGATTTTTTTACCGGATTTATTATTTTTTATTGTTACAAGGATTTTCTTTTCTTTGATTATCTGATTCTTACTCTTTTGATCTGTACAAGAAACAACCGCATCTTTCAGATAAATTGCAGTTGATTGTGATTTATTTTCAATTCTATAAACCGTGCCCTCGCAAATCACATCTTTCTCATCTGAAATCAATGTTTCTGCAAGGGACGGTTTCTGATCTTTTGTATTCTGCAAAAAACTCACTCTTACAAGCTGTATGGCAAGCAGTATAAGACATACCATACAGAGCGGGCGTTTTCTCATTCTTTGTTATCTGCTGCTATCCAGTCCTGCTCTTCATTCAATGGCTGTGACAAGTCCACCTTTTCCATGTATTTTGCATTCGATTCACCATTGATTGTAATCTGTACCTGCCTTACTCCTGCTCCCTCTACAAGAGAATCCACAATAGAATAAATCGTGATCTCAGGCAGTACATCATACGCACTGATCAGAAATGTGCTGTCAAAATTCACATAACAGATTCCATCCTTTGTCGTTACACTCAACAGATTAGCCGCCGGATTGATCGTTGGATATGCCCCCTCCTCAGATGGACCTTGCATCAGCTTTTCTACAATCAGCTTTTCTTTCAAGACATTACTGCTGTAATGAACATCAACCTCTTGCTTGACCAGTTTGGATCCATTCTGATCTGCAAAATACAATGTCAGTGTATCCGTTTGATAAGAACTTAACGAGGATCCTGTTGCATCAACAATATCATCCGCATTCATTAAGCCAACATCATTTCCCTCATTATCTTTGAGCGGTTCCCCTTCCACACGGACAGATACTGCATCAATTCCATCAATCTGAAGCAGTGACTGCACAATTGCTGCCCGCATCAGTTTCTCATCTAAGGATTTCACTTCATAATATTCTTCGCTGAAATTAATCTCAAGGATACTGCCCTTTAAAGCACAGTCGAGCAATTTCACCTGTTCCGGAATTGCCTGTGTATATTCAATTTCATTCGTTGGTTTCTTCATCTCATCGATTACAGATTCCGCCTTTTTTATCGCAGAATTGCCGCTGATCTTAGCTGCAACCTTTACAAGTCCTGTCTTGTCTGTATTCATACAGTAAATGTAAGATTCGCCTTCCTTTACTCCATAACGATCCCCACACGCAGTTACTGCGAGAGAAAGAATCAGAATAAGCAACACTGCGATTCCTTTTCTTTTTTTCATAACTTTTCTCCTAAGAAGCTGTATAGATCAGTGGAATTCTCACAGTAAATGTTGTTCCTTCGCCTTCTTCACTATATACTTTAATCGCACCTCTATGTGCAATCACAGCATTTCGCGCAATTGCAAGTCCAAGTCCTGTTCCTCCGATCTCTCTGGAATGAGATTTATCCACACGGAAGAAACGTTCAAAAACATGCGCCTGATCCTCTTTCGGAATTCCAATTCCTGAATCTTCTACTTTTACATAGAAAAATTTGTGGTCTGCATTCAATGATACATGAACCCATCCATTATCATGATTATACTTTACTGCATTTTCTACCAGATTGGAAATCGCAAGTGACAGCTTTGTCTCATCAATCTCCGCCGTAACCGGACGAAAACTCTCCATTACGATCTCCACATTCTTTTTCTCTGCAATTGGTTTTAATCTCTTCAAAATCTGTTCCAGAAGTTCATTGATATTAATGGATTCAATATTCAGCGTCTGCCCCTTCTTGTCCATCTTCACAAGTGATAAAAGATCTGTAATGATCTTATTCTCACGGTCAATCTCTTTTGCAATATCACCCATGAATTCCTGATACATCTCAACCGGAAGGTTCTCCTGCTCCAGAAGTGAATCGGCCAGTACTTTCATCGATGTCATCGGGGTCTTCAGTTCGTGAGATACATTGGATACAAATTCTTCCCTGGAATCATCCAAAAGCTTCAGCCTTCCCATCATCTTATTAATTGCTTCGCTGATACTTTTCGTTTCTGTAAATGTATCCACATGCAAAACATCGTCGCTATACCCTGCACTTACATTCTCGATCGTAGCTGCGATCTGATGCAGCGGACGTACTACACGATCTGCTGTAAACACTGCAACAATTGTCAGAAAAATCATCACAAGACCAATAATCACGCTTCCCTGTGTGTATAATACATCCAAAGAATCCTCAATACTATCAGTTGAAACACTTGCCAGCATTACACCGCGAATCTGATCCTCTCCGGGTATTGCAATCGGTGCAGTCACCTCGATATAATGATTCTTCTTATCATAATTATTCGTGCTCGTCCCCTTCATACAGCGCACTACACTTTCAGATACATCCAGCTTTCCCTCATCCAGACTGTAAGTATCCTTGACTACCCTTAGCTGATCGTCAATCACCATAACTCTTCCGTTATAAATGTTAGTCAGCTGATTCAGACTGTCATTGACCACCTCTTGTGAAGTGTCCTCAAAATAGTGGCTCGCACTGATCTGATTCGTTAAAATTGTACATTGATTCTGAATTTCTGCTGTTCGAAGTGACACAGCACGTGACTCATAGACTTTTACGATTCCAAATAGTGCTACTACGCTGGGCACAAGCCCGGCAAGAAGCACCATAATAAAAATTCGGAATCTAAGATTGTTAAAGATCTTTTTCTTAAATGAAAATGTATTCTTACCCCTGGAAATAATAACCCACTCCCCACTTCGTATGTACGTATTTTGGTTCACTTGGATTCTGTTCTATCTTCTCTCGTAAACGACGGATATGTACATCTACAGTTCTTGCATCACCCGGATAATCATATCCCCAGATCAGATTCAGCAGATTCTCTCTGCTGTAAACCTTATTCGGATTCATTGCCAGAAGCTCAAGCACATCAAATTCCTTCGCTGTAAGATTGATCTCACGTTCTCCGATGAAAACACGGCGTCCCTCGCAATCAATCTTCATATTTCCTTTCACAAGCACCGGACTGCCGGCCGGCTCTTCCTTGCGTTTCGCTGTTCTGCGCATGATTGCCTTGATTCTTGCCTTCACTTCAAGAATATTGAACGGCTTTGTGATATAATCATCCGCACCATATTCCAGACCAAGGATCTTATCCATATCCTCACTCTTGGCAGTCAACATAACAATCGGCATATCTGAAAATTCACGAATCTGCTGACATACCTGGAAACCATCCAGTTTCGGAAGCATGACATCAAGAAGTACAAGATCATACTCACATCTTCTCGCATATTCTAATGCTTCTTCTCCATCATAAGCGCAATCCACTTCCATTCCTTCCTGTTCCAGACTGAACCGAATCCCCTTTACGATTAATTTTTCATCATCAACAACTAATATCTTCTTGCTCATACTCCTCTTTCTGGCCGTTCTTCTGCCTGCCCGCTCCTATACCGTAATATCGTCTTTTATCTTATTAAATACGCCATCCTTGATTCCCTCGATCTTCTTGAGATCCTCTATACTCTGAAAGTTTCCATGCTCCTGCCTGTACTTCAGAATACTCTCTGCCTTTGATGCTCCGATTCCACTCAAGGTCATCAATTCTTCTTTTGCGGCTGTATTTATATTAATTTTATCACTGACTGATCCACCTGCATTTCCATTCGGATCTGCCCACTGACCGGAAACAGATTGTGCTGACTTCTCTGCTTCTTCCTGCGTTGGCACATAGATCCGCTCTCCATCACTCAAAGCTTCTGCCTGATTGATCCAATCTGCGGCAGCATCTTCTGTCATTCCTCCGGCCGCTTCCAATGCTTCGTAAATCCGTGCATCTGTCCTCAGTTCGTACACCCCCGGAGCATTCACAGCTCCACATACATGAACATATAACGTCTCCGGCAGTCCTTCTTCTGCATCTGTGCCACCCTGAGATCCTTTTTCTGACTCTGTTTTGGAATTTTTGGAATTCTTTCCTACATCAGATTCTCCCTCCAGTGTAAGCTCTTCAAGCTCTTCCGCTGCGTCATGCTTCTCTGCACAGCCACACAATCCCATGGTCAAAAAAGCCAAAGTTAAAGTCAATACAATTCCTTTTAGCATCTGCCCTTTACGGCATCTGCATATTTTCTTCCATCCGTTCTTCATCCTATTGCCTCACTGTTCTCAGACAGTCAGACTTCCCCTTAAAACCGGACATAAATATTGTAACGAATTTTTCTCAAAAATACAATAGACAATTTAACGCTTTGTTACAGACTTGTTACAATACCCGCAAAACTTTCTATTTCCATTGGAAAAGAACAATTCCACCGGCTGCGATCAACAATCCAATCAGTTTTCTCCATGAAAATGGTTCTTTTTCCATCCCGAACATTCCGGATAGTGAGATCAGATAAGCAACCGCCAGCTGGGAAACAACAATGAAAAGTGCTGATCTTGCAGGTCCCAGGGCATCCACACTTTTAATGACAGTCCATGTGATCCCTGCTCCGATCACACCTCCCAGCAACATATAGCGCGGCTGGACTTCCATAAGTGCTGCAACAGAGTCTCTTCCAGTTGCCAGCCAGACAAGCAAACACAAAAAAAATGCTGAAAGTTGCACCCACCCATTGCTTACCCAGATTCCTGTCGTCTTTGTCACCTGCGCGTTGAACACTCCCTGTACACTCATCAGCGCACCTGATAGCAGTGCAATCAAAAAACCGGCCATAAGCTCATACCTCCCTATAGAAATAGTATAAGCAAATGCCGGCTTTTTTATGTATAAGATTTCTTATGCAAGTGCACGTTTCAGTTTTTCGATCATCTCATCAATATGCTTTTCTTCTACGATCAGCGGTGGAACAAAACGAATCACATTTCCCTGCGCCTGAATGATCAGAAGTCCTTCCTCAATTGTCTTCTTATTCACTTCGGCCAACGGTTTTGTGATCTCGATTCCCTGCATCAGACCTTTTCCTTTTCTTTTGACAACACAGTCCAGCTCATCCACAAGCTCATCCAGTTTTTTTGTCAGATATGGAGCAACCTGATTTACATGTCCTACAATATCTTCACGTTCAAAAATCTCGATCACTGTCTTAACAGCTGTACATGCCAGTGGATTTCCTCCATAAGTTGCGCCGTGATCTCCCGGCTGAAGAGAATATTTTGCCACTTCTTCCGTCATTGCAAATGCACCGACCGGGATTCCGTTTCCGATTGCTTTCGCCATAGTCAGAATATCCGGTTTTACACCAAATCCCTGCCATGCAAACATATTTCCGGTTCTTCCCATTCCACACTGCACTTCATCACAGATCATCAGAATTCCATTTTCATCACAGATTTTACGGATTCCTTCCATAAATTCCTGTGTCGCAAGATTGATTCCGCCTTCGCCCTGCAGCGGTTCCAAAATAATTGCACAAGTCTTATCATTTACCAGTGCTTTCACACTGTCAAGATCATTAAACTCTGCAAATCTTACACCTGGAACAACCGGCTCAAACGGTTCACGATAAGAATCATGTCCTGTCACAGAAACTGCTCCGAAGCTTCTTCCATGGAAAGAATTCTGCATTGCTATAAATTCATATCTTCCTGTCTTCTTCGTATAAGCATATCTTCTTGCCGCTTTCAAAGCACCTTCATTTGCCTCTCCGCCACTGTTTGTAAAGAAAACTCTGTCCATTCCTGAAATGCGGTTCAGTTCTTTTGCCGCCTCTCCACAGCTCTCGTGGAAATAAAGATTTGATGTATGGTATAACTTGTCAATTTGGTCTTTTAATGCCTGATTCAGTTCTTTATTATCATATCCAAGTCCTGACACAGCAAATCCTGCTGCAAAGTCAAGATATTCTTTTCCTTCTGTATCATACAGATACATTCCTTCTCCGTGATCCAGTGCAATCGGAAATCGATTGTATACATGGATCAGGTTCTCTTCTGCCGCCTGTATTTTACTGTTCACCATCATAATACCTGCTTTCTTTCTGATTTAAAATTGCTGTACCGATTCCTTTGTTTGTAAAGATTTCAAGCAACAGACAATGTGGGATTCTTCCATCCAGAATATGAACACGGGATACACCACTTTCAATCGCATCAATACAATTCTGAAGCTTTGGAAGCATTCCACCTCCAATATATCCGTCTGTGATCAATTCCTTGGCTTCTTTGATCTCCAGTTCAGAAATCAATGTAGAAGGATCTTTTGGATCTTTATAAACACCTTCAATATCTGTCAGGAATGCAAGCTTCTCAACTTTCATTGCACGGGCGATTGCGCAAGCTGCATCATCAGCATTGATATTATAAGTATTGTATTCGTCATCCATACCAATCGGGCAAATGATCGGAAGGAAATCTTTTTCCAGAAGGTCATACAAAATCTCTGCATTTACTTTCTTGACATCTCCTACGAATCCGATATCCTGTCCGTCTGAAAACTTCTTCTCAACCTGGAGAAGATTTCCATCCTTTCCACTGATTCCGATCGCACGCACGCCAAGACTCTCTACAAGCTGTACAAGGCTCTTATTCACGCGTCCCAGAACCATCTCAGCAATCTCCATTGTCTCTGCATCTGTCACTCGAAGTCCGTTGATAAACTCTGCTTCTTTTCCGACTTTTCCAACCCACTTGCTGATTTCCTTACCACCGCCATGCACGATGATCGGTTTGAATCCACACAGTTTCAGAAGTGTAACATCCTCGATTACTCTGCGTTTCAGACTTTCATCCACCATGGCACTTCCGCCATATTTTACTACGATGATTTTACGGTTAAAGCGCTGGATATAAGGCAGTGCCTCAATCAGCACCTGCGCTTTATCCAGATATTTCTGCATATTGCTTGTCATTTTTTCTGTCTCCCTTTTTTATCTTTTCAGCGTCTTTAAAGAAACTATAATTTCTCTATAAATCAACTTCTGTAATCCGCATTGATATCAATGTATCCATGTGTCAGGTCACAGCCCCACGCAGTAGCTTCTGCATCTCCGGCTTTTAAGTCAGCAATGGCTGTCACTTTTTCCTGTGAAAGGATCTCTGTTGCCTTTTCTTCGCTATAATCTGTTGCTGTTCCATTAGCAATGATCTGAAGCTTTCCTGCACAGCTCTCAAAGAAAAGATCTACCTGCTCCGGATCAAACTGCGCTCCGGAATATCCCATTGCACAAAGGATTCTTCCCCAGTTTGCATCGTGTCCTGCGATTGCAGCCTTTGTAAGATTCGAGCATACAACAGATTTTGCAAGAACTTTTGCCTGCTCTTCTGTCTGTGCTCCGACAACCTTTACTTCAAAAAGTGCTGTTGCACCTTCTCCGTCTCCCGCCATTGCCTTCGCAAGTGTCTCATTTACATAATGAAGAGCCTCTTTGAACGCATCGAATTCCGGTGTGCCTTCTTTGATCTTCTCATTTCCGGCCATTCCATTCGCGAGAAGAAGTGCTGTATCATTTGTTGAAGTATCTCCGTCAACAGAGATCATGTTATAAGTATCCTCAACATCACTGCTCATTGCCGCCTGAAGTGCTTTTTTGGAAATTTTTGCATCCGTTGTAATAAATGCAAGCATTGTACACATATTCGGATGAATCATTCCGGAACCTTTCGCCATTCCTCCGATCGTTACTTCTGTATCTCCTGCCATAAATGTAACCGCAACTTCTTTTTTCTTCGTATCAGTTGTCATGATCGCTTTTGCAGCTTCTGTTCCACTTGCCAGATCAGCTTTCTTTCCCTTGGCAAGTTCTGTAATTCCGGCTTTGATCTTATCGATTGGGATCTGCATTCCGATGACTCCTGTAGAACCTACAAGAACACCTTTCTCATCGATTCCAAGAACTTTTCCTGCCTCTTTTGCTGTCTCTTCACAGTATTTCATACCTTCCTCTCCGGTACACGCATTTGCAATTCCGGAGTTTACAATAACTGCCTGTGATTTCTGTTTGCTCTCTACAATCTGTCTGTCCCACTTCACCGGAGCTGCCTTTACTACATTTGTTGTAAATGTTCCGGCAACTTTACACGGTTTCTCACTGTAAATGATCGCCATATCTGTACGTCCCTGGTATTTGATTCCTGCTGCTGTTGCTGCTGCTTCAAATCCTTTTGCTGCGGTAACTCCGCCTTCGATTATCTTCATATAACTTGCTTCCTTTCTGCTTATTGTTCATTGAATGCTGTAATATTTTCTTCATTTAAAATAAAATCATAATAATTCACATCAAGTCGTTCCGTCCATCCGATTGTATTCCAAAATGCATTTCCTACATTATTTTGTGCAAATGCGATCAGACAAACCTTATTGATTTTCTCTGCCTGGAGTGCTTTCATTGTATGCACAACCATGTCTTTTCCGATTCCATGTCTTCGGTATGCCTCATCCACACATACATGATAGAGACTTCCCTGTCTTCCATCATGACCACAGAGAATACTTCCGACGATTTTTCCTTCTTTCACTGCGACAAAACTCGTTGTCGGATTCCGTCGCAGAAACCTTTCGACACCTTCTTTCGAATCGTCGATACTGCGAATTCCGAATCCCCGGATCTTCTTCCATAATTTATATACTTCATCATAATCCTCTATTGTCATTACACGTATCATACATACCACCTTTATCAATATAACCTATGGGAACATCGGAACGAGTTCAAGTCCTTCACTCTCCGGAAGACCAAACAGCAGATTCATATTCTGAACCGCCTGTCCTGCGGCACCTTTTACAAGGTTATCAATAGCTCCCATCATAATGATCCGTCCTGTTCTCTCATCGATCTTAAATCCAATGTCTACATAGTTGCTTCCTTCTACCCATTTGGTCTCCGGACACTGATCTTTCTCCAGAACACGAACAAATTTCTCATCTGCATAATATTTATCATAAATTGCTTTTACTTCTTCATATGTAACTTTTTTCGTAAGCTTTGCATACTCTGTCGCAAGAATTCCACGATTCATTGGAACTAAATGCGGTGTAAAGTTCAATACAACTTTCTCTCCTGCTGCATATCCGAGCTGTTCTTCAATCTCCGGTGTATGGCGATGTGTAGCTACTCCATATGCTTTGATATTTTCATTCACTTCACAGTAAAGATTCGGAAGCTTTGCTCCTCTTCCTGCTCCTGAAGTTCCAGACTTCGCATCGATGATCAGAGTGCTCATATCGATCAGTCCTTCCTTTGCAAGCGGATATGCTGTCAGGATAGAACATGTTGTATAACATCCCGGATTGGCCACGATACGTGCATCCTTCACTTTGTCCCGGTTGATCTCGCACAATCCATAGACAGCTTCATCAATATACTGCGGTGCTTTGTGTTCGATTTTATACCACTCTTCGTAAACCTTCACATCTTTCAGACGGAAATCTGCACTGAGATCAATGATCTTTGTCTTTGAAAGGATTTCTTCATTAATCAGAGATGCACACAGTCCCTGCGGAGTTGCTGTGAAGATCACATCTACCTGCTCGGCAAGCTCATCCATGTTATCATCCATGCATTTTGCATCTACAATCTGAAACATGTTTCTATATACATCTGCATATTTCTGATCTACATAACTTCTGGATCCGTACCAGACAATCTCTGCATCTTTATGTCCCATCAATATTCTTACGAGCTCGCCGCCTGCATAACCGGTTGCTCCAATAATTCCGACCTTAATCATCGTTCTCAAGTCCTTTCTTTTACCATTTCCATGGGAGCCAATAGAAGTTCCCTGGGAATTGCATATTTACTGTACTGTGGTAACGTGTTACCGCAATCATTTCTCCTTATAATATACCACTTTAATCGGGATGTAAAGTATTTCCTGAAATTGAATGTATAAAAATACACTTCCCGTGCTTTACTTGCATAATAATACATCTTTCATGTATAATATGCAAGTATTTTTTCAAAAAAGTTTGTATATAGTATTTTCCTACTATATAAAGATATATAAAAAAGGCGATGATATTGGCCTAAATATTTTTTTGATTTTCTTCTTATTTCATTCTTTTCATCATATCTTGTATATTTCTTCTTATAGCCTATTGTTTTATGCATTCTTTTTGTTTATTATGTGTGTCTTTATGCATTTTATTCATTTTTTTAAAATAATACTTGCATAATTATAAAATGTGGTGTATAGTATGTTTTAGCTTGTTAAAGCAGAAATCTTTAGAACTCAAGAAACTGAGAAAACAGAAATTGATAAAATACATTCAGGAGGCAATAAAATGAGTAAAGAAAAAGTTGTATTAGCATATTCAGGTGGTCTTGATACTACAGCAATTATCCCGTGGCTGAAAGAAACATTTAACTATGACGTTATCTGCTGTTGCATCGATTGTGGACAGGGAGAAGAATTGGACGGACTGGATGAAAGAGCAAAACTTTCCGGAGCTTCTAAATTATATATTGAAAATATCATTGATGAATTCTGTGATGACTTCATCGTTCCTTGCGTAAAGGCCGGAGCTGTTTACGAGAACAAATATCTTCTCGGAACTTCCATGGCTCGTCCGGCAATCGCTAAGAAACTGGTTGAGATTGCACGTAAAGAAGGCGCTGTTGCTATCTGCCATGGTGCAACAGGAAAAGGAAATGACCAGATCCGTTTCGAGCTTGGTATCAAAGCTCTTGCTCCGGACATCAAGATCATCGCTCCATGGCGTATGACAGATGTATGGACAATGCAGTCCCGTGAAGACGAGATCGATTACTGTAAAGCTCATGGAATTGATCTTCCATTTGACGCAAAGCACAGCTACAGCCGTGACCGTAACCTGTGGCACATCAGCCATGAAGGACTTGAACTTGAGAATCCGGCAAATGAGCCAAACTACGATGATCTTCTCGTGCTGAGCACAACACCAGAGAAAGCACCAGACAAAGATGAATATGTTACAATGACATTTGAAGCAGGTGTTCCAAAGAGCGTAAACGGAAAAGAGATGAAAGTTTCTGAAATCATCACAGAGCTGAACCGTCTCGGAGGAAAACATGGAATCGGAATCGTTGATATCGTTGAGAACCGTGTTGTTGGAATGAAATCCCGTGGTGTTTACGAGACTCCTGGTGGAACAATCCTTATGGAAGCACATGACCAGCTTGAAGAGCTCGTTCTCGACCGTGCTACATATGAAGTTAAGAAAGATCTTGGAAATAAATTTGCTCAGATCGTATACGAAGGAAAATGGTATACACCACTTCGTGAAGCAATCCAGGCATTTGTTGATGTTACACAGCAGTATGTAACAGGAGAAGTTAAGTTCCGTCTCTATAAAGGAAATATCATCCGTGCCGGAGAGACATCTCCATACTCACTGTACAGCGAATCCCTTGCAAGCTTCACAACAGGAGATCTGTATGATCATCATGACGCTGACGGATTCATCAACCTGTTCGGACTTCCTCTGAAAGTTCGTGCTATGAAAATGCAGGAAGTAGAATCACAGAAGAAGTAAGAGGAATTTGTTGAACTTGGATTCATGCAATTAAATCGAATACTTTCTTTAGAATGATACGCAAGGACAGTACTACTATTGCCATAGGCACCGGCCCGCTCTACCTCATCCCTTTGAAAGTATGTAACATAAAAGCCAAAACAGTTACCGTGTGTGGTGCCTGTTTTGGCTTTTATTAACATACTGAACAAAGTGTATTCGGAACGCTCCTGCCTTACATGTGCCTATGGCAACAGTAGTACTGTCCTTGCTCACATAACTCAAAATAAAGATTTCTGTTCCAATCGGAGTGAATCCAGAAAACAAATACGAGCATCAAAACGTAAAGTGAAAAAGAAACGTTATCAACTACGATTATGTTTCAGAAATTATCTCTCACCCCAAAGTTCGTCTGCTTTTGTTTTCCACTCTTTGGCGTAATGTTCACATTTTCCACAGAGGTGTTCTACAGTTTCCGGGGACTGGAGGTCTGTTGATTTTGCGCCGGTTTCGTGTACCATCTGCTGCAGTTTTTCCGGATTTTCGAGCATTGGGCACGGGCGCAAATGATTGTTGTTAAATGGCTGATTGTTATGATAAGCCATAAACAATGGCTGGCGTAATGCATCAAGCACGCTCACTTCTTTAATATTTGCACTTGAATAATGGATAAATACGCATGGCTCTGCATCTCCATTTGCATTAATATGGAAGTAATTTCTTCCACCGGCAATACATCCTCCTACAAACTCTCCATCATTCTGGAAATCGAATGCAAAGAGCTGTTTTCCACCTGTCAATCCACGGATCTCACGGATGCGGTGATACATGTATTCTCGCTGCTCTTTTGTTGGAAGCAGATCCAGTGCTGCATCATTTCCAACCGGCATATAATGGAAATACCATGCATAGCGACATCCTTTTTCAATGATCATATCAAGGAATTTGTCGGATGTTACGGTTTCAATGTTAGCGCGTGTATAGCAGATTGATGTTCCGAAAATCAAGCCGTATGTTTTCAAAAGATCCATTGCATGCATAACTTTCTGATAAACACCTTTTCCACGGCGGCCGTCGTTGACTTCCTCATATCCTTCCAGACTTATGGACAATGACAGATTACCAACCCGCTGCATCTCCTGGCAGAACTCTTCATCTACAAGTGTTCCGTTTGTAAATGCGTGGAATACGCAGTCGTTGTGTTTCTCGCACAAACGGATGACATCTTTCTTTCTCACGAGAGGCTCTCCGCCTGTCAGCATATAAAGATAAATTCCAAGTTCTTTTCCCTGTGTGATCACACGATCCATATCTTCAAAAGAAAGATTCAAAAGATGTCCGTACTCTGCTGCCCAGCATCCGGTACATTTCAGATTACATGCGCTGGTTGGGTCCATCAGGATCAGCCATGGAATGTTACACTGATATTTTTCACGTGACTCGTGCATTAACTTTGTTCCATAAAGCATTGCGTCAAATCCAAGATTTAATGCTGTTGTCTTAAGGACATGCGGATCTACTTCATCAAAAAGTCTGTTCAGATACTGAACCCATTTGTTGTCCGGATCCTGAATCATCTTTCTTGCAGCTTCATAAGACTCTGGCTGGAAACGATCTTTTGCAAAATTTTCTGTAAGATCTACAAGCTTAAGAAGTGCTTTCGTTCTATCATCTGTCTTGTTCATATATTTAAGTACTTTATCTGCTGCCAAACCAAATGCTGCTCTTTCTGCCTGAAATTTTAATCCTGCCATTTTTTTCACCTTTTCCTTACTTTTCAAGGAACCTTTCTTAAGTATAAACTATTATTTCATACTTTAGCATTTTCCTTTTTTTCATGTAAGATTCAGATTTTTTTGAATGTGCTGTGATTTGAACATTTTCTTTTTGTTGTTCTTTTTTGGCTACAAATCATGTGAAATGTATCCGAAATATCAAGAAATTTCAACACTATGTTCTTGAAAAGTCATGTTAAAGAACTGTCAATCTTAGAAACTTTTTTAATCACATTCTCTTTTTTATGGTATAATATTTCCATTGTAGAAAGGATTTGAACAAATGACAGAAGTGAAAAAAGAACTGACAAAAAATTTGCTGGCACTCTCTTTCAAAGAACTTATTATGAAGATGCCTTTTGAAAAGATTACAGTTAAGATGATCACCGACGGAGCTGATGTGATCCGTCCAACTTTTTATAAACATTTTCAGGACAAATACGAAATCATCGAATATATCCTCAAAAAAGAAATCAAAGATAAAATCCAGGTACTGATTGAAAATGACATGGAAGACGATCTTCTCCGTCTTCTTTTCACCTGTCTTTCTAAAGACAAAGAATTTTATAAGAGACTTTATTTGATCGAAGGTCCTAACTCCTTCGATCATCTGATGTTCCAATTTATTTATGATACATTGCTTACATTATTAAACAAATATCCATTGAAATCACCTGCGAAGCTCCAGATACTCAGTCGCGAGACAATTGCGCGATTTTATACCTTTGGGCTCGCAGATTCTGTAAAATATGCAATCATGCATGATATCACATATACCCCGGAAGAGATTGCAGCTGCTTATAATTATCTGATTCATAACTCTGCATTTGATCTTGTGGAACATCCAAGGATTTGATAATACTCTGAGGGCTTAGGAACAATTTTTAGACATATTACCGCAATCTTCCATTTACTCCTAATTTCACCATAAGAGCTTCTTGAAGGATCTGAGAAAAGTTAAGATTCTCTCGAATAGCCGCTTCATTTAACCATTCTGGAATACTGAGAGTCTTTTTTACAGCTTTTGATCTGTGCTTTCTCCGATACTCTGCCATATCAAATTCTACAATTACCAGAATCCCATCTTCAGGATCCACCGTTTCAAATTCTGATGCTTTTGGGATATCAGTTCCTTCATCTTCTATACTGGACAATGACAAACCTAATGCATCTATCGCCATTTCATATGCTTCATCCATGCTATCGCCCTGTGTCATGCATTCAGGAAAATCTGGAAAGCTAACCCAGAAACCGCCTTCTTCTGCTTTATGAAAAACAGCTGGATAAAATAATCTATTCTTCATCAAATAACCTCTCTTTCAAGCGACAGGACTATCTAAGCCCTGCCTGTTTAAGTAATAATACTACGTAAAAATACGTGCGTCAACGTATTTTTACGTATCATTGCAAGGACGCTGGAAATCTTTAACCTTACTATATTTCTCTCCTCTTAGAAACTACGAAATCATAAAGTTAAACATCAAAAATAACGCAGACAATATCTCTACCATCTGCGCCATTTCTCATTTATTTGAATTATTTCATTACAATATTGATAATCTTCTTCGGAACGTAGATCTCCTTGATCACATTTCCTGTCAGCTTATCAGCGATTGCCTCCTTACCTGCTGCGATTGCATCATCTTTGGAGATATCTGCCGGGATCTCGATTACAGCTTTTGTCTTACCGTTGATCTGAACCGGAATCTTGATTTCATCATCTTTCATCTCGTTCTCATCATATTTTGGCCATCCTGCATTGAAGATTGTCTCTTCATGTCCGAGCTGCTCCCACATCTCTTCTGCAAAGTGCGGTGCGAATGGAGAAAGAAGTACTGCGATTGTCTCGAGTGTCTCTTTGTCGATTCCGCCCTCTTTCTTTGCAATTTCCATGAACTTGTTATTGTACTCCATGAATCCGGAGATAACTGTATTCAGGCTGAAGCTTTCAAGTCTTGTTGTGATATCATAAACCATTCTGTGACGAAGTTTGATCATCTCTTTTGTAGGATGAACATCCTTCTCCTTGCTTTCCATAAGGATATTCCAAAGACGTTTCAGGAAACGGTTTACGCCGTCAATTCCACGGTCATCCCACTCTGCATCAAGCTCCGGTGGTCCTACGAAGAGTTCATACATTCTCAGAGAGTCACATCCGTAATCACGTACGAGGTCATCCGGTGATACAACATTTCCTTTGGACTTACTCATCTTAATTCCGTTTTTACCTGTGATCATACCCTGATTGAACAGTTTGTGGAATGGCTCATCAAAGTCGATTGCCCCGATATCGCACAGGAATTTTGTATAGAATCTGGAGTACAGAAGGTGAAGTACAGCATGTTCTACACCACCGATATACATATCTACCGGAAGCATCTCATCTGCTTTTTCTCTGGAAACAAGTGCTTCTGAATTGTGGTTATCTACATAACGCAGGAAATACCAGGAGGATCCTGCCCACTGTGGCATTGTGTTAGTCTCTCTCTTGGAATCACTTCCACAAACCGGACACTTGCAGTTTACCCACTCATCGATTGCAGCAAGTGGTGACTCACCTGTTCCTGTTGGCTCGTAGGAATCTACCTCTGGCAGACGAAGTGGAAGTTCTTCTTCCGGTACCGGAACATTTCCACACTTCGGACAGTGAATGATCGGGATTGGCTCTCCCCAGTAACGCTGACGAGAGAATACCCAGTCACGCAGCTTGTAGTTTACTGTTGCGCGTCCGATTCCCATCTCTTCGATCATATGTGGAGCTTCTTTCTTAAGCACAGAAGACTCCATACCGTTCCACTCACCGGAGTTGATCATTGTTCCGACTGCATCTGTATATGCTTCTGTCATATTCTCGATCTCTTCTCCGTCTTTTGCGATAACCTGAATGATCGGAATATTGAATTTTGTTGCGAACTCGAAGTCACGGTCGTCATGTGCAGGTACACACATGATTGCTCCTGTACCGTAGTCAGCCAGTACATAATCAGACAGCCAGATCGGTGTCTTTGCTCCATTCAGTGGGTTAATCGCATAGCTTCCTGTGAAGACTCCTGTCTTCTCCTTGTCCTGCATACGGTCAACATTGGACTTCATAGATGCATCATAAATATATTTCTCTACTGCATCTCTTGTCTCATCTGTTGCGAGAGATGCTGCCAGCTCATGCTCAGGAGCAAGTACCATAAATGTAGCTCCGTGGAGTGTATCCGGTCTTGTTGTATAAACAGTGATCTTCTCATCTCTTCCTTCTACCGGGAAGTCAACTTCTGCACCGTAAGATTTTCCGATCCAGTCAGCCTGCATCTTCTTAACCTTCTCCGGCCAGTCAAGTTTATCAAGGTCATTCAACAGACGGTCTGCATATTTTGTAATACGAAGCATCCACTGACGAAGGTTCTTCTTTGTAACGTCTGCACCACAACGCTCACATTTACCATTCACAACCTCTTCGTTCGCAAGACCTGTCTTACAGGACGGACACCAGTTGATCGGGAACTCTTTCTCGTAAGCAAGACCTTCCTTGAACATCTTAACGAAGATCCACTGTGTCCACTTGTAGAACTCAGGATCTGTTGTATTTACTTCCATATCCCAGTCATACAGTGCTGCGATATCATTGATCTGTCTCTTAATATTCGTGATGTTCGCCTCTGTGGATTTCGCCGGGTGAACGCCCATCTTGATCGCATAGTTCTCAGCCGGAAGACCGAATGCATCCCATCCCATTGGATGAACGATGTAGTATCCCTGCTGTAATTTATAACGGCTCCATACATCAGAGATTACATATCCTCTCCAATGTCCTACATGAAGACCATTTCCTGATGGATACGGGAACATATCCAGGCAGTAATATTTTGGCTTCTTGTTTCCGTCTTTTCCATTTCTTGGATTGACCGGTGTCTCTTCCCATTTCTCACGCCATTTTTTCTCAATGGCTTTGTGATTGTAAACAATCTTTGTACCCATGTACTTAATTCCTCTCTTTCATCAATATAAAGAAAAGCCTCTTCTTCTCATATATCCAAGAGACGAAAAGGCTTTAATTCCGTGGTACCACTCTTATTCATCTGACACAAAGTCAAATGCACTCATTCATTCTATAACGGGAACTCCCGCCTTCAGCTAATCAATATAATATCTTTTCACCGAAAGAACTCCGAGGTCAGTTCAAAGTCTGTGCTGCTGTCTCACACCTGCCGACAGCTCTCTGAAAAGCATCTTTTCCTTCTACTACTCCTCATCTGCGTTTTTACAATATACCTATTCATTATAAAAACTATGCGAATATAAGTCAAGGCTTTTTTCCGTTTAAAGTCCTCTTTTTATTGCCGGTTTCCATTCTACAACCTGTCCCTGTTCCAGTGATTTCTTCACATCGATCAAGCGCTGATTTTCTGATCCTCTGAACAGCAGTGTAATATTTTTCTTATCTTCCTCAAATCTTCCATCCACAAGTACATCCAGCATAGAAAGCATCTCATCCGTATACTCACATCTTGCCCTGCTTTCTTTCTTCAGTTCCTCATCGAACAAATAACCGCTGTAACACCAGATATTCTTCTCCGGATAACGTTCCTTCACTTTTCTTAAAAGCTTCACAAGCACTTCCTGATTCTCCGGTTCGAATGGTTCTCCGCCAAGCAATGACAATCCGTCAATATAATTCGGCTTCAACGCTTCCAGAATCTCTTCTTCTGTTTCTTCCGTAAATTTCTTTCCATAATTAAAATCCCATGTCATACTGTTAAAACATCCCTTACAATGATGTCTGCAGCCTGACACGAAAAGGGCAACACGAACACCCTCTCCATTTGCAATATCACATTTTTTGATTTCTCCGTAATTCACTTTGAATCCTCTTTTCCACTTATTCCAAAATACATTTCGTATCATATCATTGATTGGAATTTTCTTTCCATTTATCCCTATCATACCATATCTTTTCATCTTTTGCTATCTTAAGTGATGCTGTCTAGAAGCCCCTTTTAAAATCCATTATTTAAAGCAGAGGTTTTCTGATGAAGGGATAACTTCTGTGAAAAATCACATAAGGAGGTCTCTTAGATGAAACAAAAGAGAAAGCAATTGCGTGAAGAACAGCAACCGGCAGATGGAAAGCTGCTTCAGTGGCATCCTGCATTTTATGCAGACTTGCAGATTGAATTCAGAGAAGAAAAAGAAAAATTAAAATTTGAACGGGAGTATCTATTAAGTTCAAAGCCAATGGCAATTGATGTGTTGATCATTAAAAAGAAGGATGCGGAACCTATCCATAAAAATATTGGGAAAATATTCCGTAAGTATAATATCATCGAATATAAATCACCATCCGATTCCCTTTCCGTGGACGATTTCTATAAGGTATATGGATATACAAATTTTTATAAAGCAGATACAGGGAAGGTAAATGAAATTCCGATTCAGGAGCTGACGATCACCTTAGTATCAAAACGATATCCAAGAGAACTGATCCGACATTTGAAAGAAGTACGCCACTACACTATTGATAATCCGGAAGAAGGGATTTATTATGTAATTGGAGATATCTTACCGATTCAGATTCTTGTAACAAATCGATTATCGCCGGAGAAAAATCTCTGGTTATATAGTTTGACAGATACACTGAAAGACCTGTCTGTCACAAGGAAGCTTTTAGAGGATTATAAAAAGAACAAAGAAGATCAGCTATATCAGGCTGTTATGGAAATTATAGTAAAAGCAAACGAGAATCGGCTAAAGGAGGGGAAACGAGATATGTGTAATGCATTATTAGAATTAATGAAAGATGAATTAGATGAAAAAAGAGAAGAAGGGATAAGAGAAGGGGAATCTCTTGGAGAAAACAGGATCAATCAGCTGATTTTAAAGTTGTCCGAACTTAACAGAACTGATGAGATTCTCAAAGCAGCTGCAGACCGGGAATATCAGAAGAAATTATTAAAAGAGTTTGGGCTTTAAAAAAGCCCATTTTTTAATTAGACTTTATTGCAAAATGAACTTTATGATTCCACTTCATAATGTTTATTTTTCACCTACTACAATAAAGAGAATATTATGTTCATTCCCATCTATTTCACTAACAGATAGAAATAATGTCCATTCTCTTTGCAAAAAAATGTAATCTTTTCAGAAATATCAAATCTTACAACATACTCTTTTTCTTGTTCGATTATCTTCCATATTAATATAAGGAATATAATGCGAAAGTTAGGATAGATACAATGATCAGAGATAGAACAAAATAATTAGATTGGAAATGGTAGCAAGTTGATATTTGAAAGGAGAATTTATTTATGAAATCAATGTTGGAAGAATACGACAAGATCGTTGTTGTACCTTAGGAAGATTTGTTCTCATGCTAATTAATATAGACAGGGAGGTGCTTTAACGTGAGTTTATATGCTATGGGAGACCTACATCTCTCCTTCTCAAACAATAAACCTATGGATATTTTCGGCCGACGTTGGAAGAATCATGTTGCTAAGATAGAAAAGAACTGGAAAAAGAAAATAACATCCAAAGATACCATCGTACTTACTGGAGATCATTCTTGGGGACGGAATTTAGATGAAGCACAGGAAGATTTAAACTTTATCATAAATCTACCAGGGCGTAAGATTCTTCTCCGCGGAAATCATGACATGTTCTGGGATGCAAAGAAAACACAAAAGCTCAACAATCTCTTTCAAGGAAAGCTCGAGTTCCTACAAAACAATTTCTATAACTATCAGGATTATGCACTTGTTGGAACAAAAGGATATTGTTATGAAGGAAAAGATTCGATAGAACATTTTTTAAAACTTCGTACTCGCGAGATAGATAGGCTTCGCGTATCATTCGAAGCTGCCCGCACTGCCAGCTATGATAAATTTATCATATTCCTGCATTATCCGCCGACAACAATCGGTGAACAGGATAGTCCATTCACAAAAATAGCTTTAGAGTATAATGTTTCCAAAGTAATCTATTCACATTGTCATGGAGAGGAACGCTTTGATGACAGCTTTAAAGGATACGTAGACGGGATTGAGTATAAACTTGTTTCCGGAGACTATTTAAATTTCAAACCTGAATTGATACTGCCATAATTTCCTAATGAACGTAAATCCTCTCACGAATGGATTCCCCTCTCTTTCAAACACAAAAGCGGAACAAAGTTCCGCTTTTGGTGTCTTCTCTGTAATTCTCTCTGGAGTTTATTTGTTCATTTCATCTGTGATCAGTTACCTTAAAAACTTATTGTTAATTACATTTTATCTCCAGAATCAACTGAATTAATTGCTCGGAAGATGGAGCAAAGGAATGCTATTCCATTATCTGTTGTACTTTTTCTTTCTACTGACAACCGTTGTGCCAATGGCTGCACCGCCGCTGACAAACAGTAAGGCAATCCATAATGCAAGGTTGCTTGTGTCGCCAGTCTGCGGACCCTTATCGGATGTTCCCAGTTTGGTACTGGCAGGCTTTTCCTTCTTCAAAGCATTTGCCTTGGCAATGGCTTTATCAACCTTTGTATAATCAGCATCCTTATACTGCAGAGCTGCAATCGCATCTTCGATCGCTTTCGCCATTGCATCTACTTCACTCTGCTCGGTAATATTCTTGTCACGCACAACAGCGTTGACAGCGGCTTCCACATCGGAGAAATCCTTGTAGTCGTCCTTGTTCAGGGCATTCGCCTTAGCAATGGCTTCGTCAACCTTTGTATAATCAGCATCCTTATACTGCAGAGCTGCAATCGCATCTTCGATCGCTTTCGCCATTGCATCTACTTCACTCTGCTCGGTAATGTTCTTGTCACGGACAACAGCATTCACTGCAGATTCTACAGCGGAGAAATCCTTGTAGTCGTCCTTGTTCAGGGCATTCGCCTTGGCAATGGCTTCGTCAACCTTAGTGTAATTCGCATCCTTATATTGTAAAGCTGCAATCGCATCTTCAATTGCCTTTGCCATTGCATCCACTTCGGATTGCTCGGTAATGTTCTTGTCACGCACAACGGCGTTGACAGCAGCTTCCACACCGGAGAAGTCCTTATACTCATCCTTGTTCAAGGCATTCGCCTTGGCAATGGCTTCGTCAACCTTAGTGTAATCCGCATCCTTATATTGTAAAGCTGCAACCGCATCTTCAATTGCCTTTGCCATTGCATCCACTTCGGATTGCTCGGTAATGTTCTTGTCACGCACAACGGCGTTGACAGCAGCTTCCACACCGGAGAAGTCCTCATAGTTATCCTTGTTCAGGGCATTTGCCTTGGCAATGGCTTCATCAACCTTTGTATAATCCGCCCCCTTGTATTGCAGGGCTGCAATCGCATCTTCGATCGCTTTCGCCATTGCATCTACTTCGGATTGCTCCGTAATGTTCTTACCACGCACAACGGCATTCACTGCGGAGTCTACACCGGAGAAATCCTTGTAGTCATCCTTGTTCAGGGCATTCGCCTTGGCAATGGCTTCGTCAACTTTGGTGTAGTCCGCCCCCTTGTATTGCAGGGCTGCAATCGCATCTTCAATTGCTTTCGCCATTGCATCTACTTCGCTCTGCTCAGTAATATTTTTGTCACGGACAACGGCATTCACAGCAGCTTCCACAGCAGAGAAATCCTTGTAGTCTTCCTTATTCAGGGCATTCGCCTTAGCAATGGCTTCGTCAACCTTAGTGTAATCAGCAAACAACCCAACAAACTTCAAGGTAAAGGTTACGCTTCTACCTTTTCCACAGTCGTATTTGTAGGTAACGGTGTCTTTTCCACTTTCCACTGTCAGCGTGTTTCCACTTACTTTCCCACCGCTCCAGTCGCTTGTCTTGGCAACGTCAAAGTTTCCCGGCAAGGTAGAAAGGTCAAATGTGCGGTCATTGTCAACAACGATCTGGTAGATGTTGTCGCGGCAAGTCAAGTTGTCCGTGTTTGTGTTGCTGATATCTAAAGAGGTCAATTGGTTATTGTCGCAGTCTAAATAAGTCAACGCCGTATTCTTGCTGACATCCAGAGAGGTCAATTGGTTATTGTAGCAGGCTAAATCAGTCAACGCCGTATTCTTGCTGACATCCAATTTAGTCAGCTGATTGTCCCAACAGTATAATGTAGTCAACACCGTATTCTTACTGACATCCAATTTAGTTAGCTGATTGCTCCTGCAGTCTAATTCAGTCAACGCCGTATTCTTACTGACATCCAATTTAGTCAGCTGATTGCTCCTGCAGTCTAATTCAGTCAACGCCGTATCCTTGCTGACATCCAGAGAGGTTAATTGATTTCTGCCACAATCTAAATAAGTCAGCGCCGTATTCTTGCTGACATCCAGAGAGGTCAACTGGTTTCCGTAGCAGTCTAAATAAATCAACGCCGTATTCTTGCTGACATCTAGAGAGGTCAATTGATTATCGAAGCAATTAAGAGTCTCCAATGCTGTAAAATGACTGATTCCGCTAAGATCGCTGATTCCTTTGTCTGCGCAGTTTATACTCTCGACCGCATTGATCTCCGTATCGCTCAAATAATTGTCGTTGTCCTCGTCAAACGAAGAAGCAACAAAGCTGCAAAAATTTGCATCCGGAAAGTTGGTATTGTCAATAGCAACACCGGCACTCTGAACGGCAATGCCATTTTCTCCTTCGCCACTCATCTGTGCTAGAGCTGCTTCGGATTGTGTATCCGGCATATCGCTGTCCTGCTTCTCCTGAGTTTTCTCTCCTTCCGGCTGGGATTCTTCACCCTCGGCTGCTGGTTCGACATATTTTCCACAGTTTTCCGCCAAAGCGCCCTCTGCGCCACAGATAGGGCACTCTGCATTCATTGTTTCTTCCGTGCAGGCCATTTCGCAGGTGCATACAGGTGTTTCTTCCGTCTCGCTCTCGGCAAATGCCGTGGTCGGCACAAGGCAGAGCACCATGCACTGAGCAAGCAGGATACTGAATAATCGTTTTCTCATCTTGTTCCCCCCATTTCACTATTCTTTGACAGCTTAAAATCGTATTTCATTTCCAGCATTGCAAACAGCTTATACATAACCTCTGTAGCAATTGCTTTAATATCCAGTGATTGAATAAAGGCAAGCACCTTTGCCTGTTCTTCCTCTGGCACACGATATACTCTCATTGCTGCCGTCAAAAAGCGACTGAGCTTGCGTTCCAACGGAAAATGAATATCACATTTTCTCGCCATATAGCTGCGCATCAATCCCGCCGTGCCAATTTCCATCTCATAAAAGTCGCTCTCGGTATCATCGGGAAAATTTTCACCGAAAATCTGCTTCAGCTCTGCCGTAGTATGCAAGTAAATATATTCCGACGTGTCGGGCAGGGAATAAGCTTCAATGTAGATTTCCCTCAGGTTCTCGTTCAGCTCGGTCAGTGTCAGTTGGATCGCCGTTTCCACCGCATAGGCATAAACCGGCGGCAGCTTGCTGTCTGCAATGCTTCTTGCCACGCCGAACTGTCCGCCGAACATCGTTTCGGTCAATTCCAGCAAAATTCTGTCCTTGGTAGGAAACAGATTCAAATAGCTTCCCCTGGCAACACCTGCTTCATCCACAATCTGACTGACAGAAGTGTTTTTATACCCCTGCTCCAAAAAGAGACGGACGCATACGGTCAGTATTTTCCTCTTTGTTTCGCTGCTGTCTCTTCGCAAATATATCACCTCTCTTCAAATATTTTAGTATATATACTAATAATATCACAGCAAGTGCAAAAAGACAATATAAAAAGAGCCTGACGATTAATCGTCAAGCTCCATTTTTACTTTACTTTTGAAAACAATTCCTGTTACAAATACAATTGTGATTCTACAGATGCAGAACTCTCTCCTTGATCTCCTGCGTTCTTCCCTGATTCCAGAACTGCGTTCCGATATATCCGCAGGTACGTCTTGCAACATTCAGTGTATCCTGGTTGCGGTTTCCGCAATGCGGACACTCCCATACGAGCTTTCCTTCCTCATCTGTTATGATCTGGATTTCTCCGTCATATCCACACTCCTGACAGTAATCGCTCTTTGTATTGAGTTCCGCATACATAATGTTGTCATAAATGAAACGGATGACCTGAAGTACGGCTGCAATGTTGTCTTTCATGTCCGGAACTTCTACATAGCTGATCGCTCCACCGGAAGAAAGTGCCTGGAACTGAGATTCAAACTTCAGTTTTGAGAAAGCATCAATCTCTTCTCCGACGAATACATGATAGCTGTTTGTAATATAACTCTTATCTGTAATTCCCGGAACAATGCCAAATCTCTTCTGCAGACATTTTGCGAACTTATAGGTTGTACTTTCAATCGGTGAACCATAGATACTGAAAGCAACGTTCGTCTCCTCTTTCCACTGGTTACATGCATCATTCATGTGCTTCATAACATCCAGTGCAAATGGTGTAGCATCCGGATCTGTATGGGATTTTCCTGTCATATATTTCACACACTCGTAAAGTCCTGCATATCCAAGAGAAATCGTTGAATATCCTCCATAGAGAAGTTTATCAATCGGTTCTCCCTTCTTCAGGCGGGCAAGTGCTCCGAACTGCCACAGAATCGGTGCTGCGTCAGACAGTGTTCCTTTCAGACGGTTGTGTCTGCACATCAATGCGCGATAGCAAAGTTCCAGTCTGTCATCAAAGATTTTCCAGAACTTATCCATATCTCCACCGGAAGAAAGTGCAACATCAACAAGGTTAATCGTAACAACTCCCTGATTGAAACGTCCGTAGAACTTGTAGTTTCCGTTCTCGTCTTTCCATGGGCTTAAGCAGCTTCTGCATCCCATAACCGGGAAACAATTTCCTTCTTTAAGCTCTTTCATCTTTTTCTCGGAAATGTAATCCGGAACAAGACGCTTTGCAGTACACTTTGCTGCAAGTTCTGTCAGATAATAATATTCGCTTCCTTCTTCGATATTATCTTCTTCCAGAACATAGATCAGTTTCGGGAATGCCGGTGTCACCCATACTCCGGCTTCATTCTTAACTCCCTGATAACGCTGACGAAGTGTCTCTTCGATAATCATCGCCAGGTCTTTCTTCTCTCTCTCGTTCTTTGCCTCGTTCAAATACATGAAAACTGTAAGGAACGGTGCCTGTCCGTTAGTTGTCATCAGTGTGATCACCTGATATTCGATTGTCTGGACACCCTTTGTGATCTCTTTCTTCAGTCTTCTCTCTACGATCTCATTGAGCACATCTTCCGGATATTCCATTCCGACCAGTTCCTGTTCGCTGATCACTTCCTTGCGGATTTTCTCTCTGGAAACATCTACAAACGGTGCCAGATGAGCAAGTGAGATACTCTGTCCGCCATACTGGTTACTTGCAACCTGGGCAATGATCTGAGTTGCGATATTACATGCTGTAGAGAAGCTGTGTGGCTTTTCAATCATTGTACCGCTGATCACAGTTCCGTTCTGAAGCATATCCTCTAGATTCACAAGATCACAGTTGTGCATATGCTGTGCATAATAGTCAGAATCATGGAAGTGGATAATTCCTTCTCTGTCTGCCTCCACAATATCATGTGGGAGAAGCATTCTTGTTGTCAGGTCACGGCTGACCTCTCCTGCCATATAATCTCTCTGTACGCTGTTGACTGCCGGGTTCTTGTTTGAGTTCTCCTGCTTTACATCCTCGTTGTTGTACTCGATCAGTGACAGGATACGATTGTCTGTTGTATTCGCCTTACGTACAAGGGATCTCTTATAACGATATCTTACATACTTACGTGCAAGTTCAAAAGCTCCGGTAGCCATAATCTGATTCTCTACCATATCCTGGATCTCTTCTACGGATACTGCACGATTCAACTTGTTACACTTGAATTCCACATATTCTGCGATATCTTCAATCTGGCTGTCTGTCAGCGTACGCTCCCCATTATCCTTATCCGCTTTCGTCACAGCAACCACGATTTTCTGTATATCAAATGTCTCTTCCGACCCATTTCGCTTGATAATTTTCATTGATCAGTCTCCTCACTTTTTCTTATTCTTGCACGATATCTTGTGTTTTATCCGTTTCTATCGTGCTGTCTGATACTTATTCTAATACAAAATATAGTATAATGCAATCCCCAAAACACAGTATCATGTATTTTCAGAACATCTGCTACATTTTTTGAGTTTTTCATTTAACTGATAATCTTTACTCCATCTGTTATACAAAATCAAAACTGTCTATGAATTATCTGTCTACTCATTCTCCTTTCACACCTGCGGAAAAGGCAGCCAAACAGTCCTTATTCAAGGACTTTGGCTGCCTTTTCTTTCGTTTTATTTCAGGTAATAATTCTATTTATTTTTCGAATTCACAGATAATTCGGTCAATTCTTTTTCTAATAAGACCCGTTATGTTTTGCATGGAAATCTCTTGTCTCTTTGACGATCACTCCGTTCAATGCAAGAAGTGCGATCAAGTTCGGGAATGCCATCAGCGCATTGAAGATATCCGCAATATTCCATACTGCTTTTACTGTCATATAAGGTCCAATGAATACTGCAAGGATATACAGGATACGATATCCCATTACAACTCCTTTATTTCTGTTAAACAGGTATTCCACGCATCTCTCGCCGTAATAGTTCCATCCGAGAATTGTTGTGAATGCAAAGAATACAAGACACAGCATCAGGGAGAATGTCGCTACGAACGATGGGAATGGAAGTCCTTTCTGGAAAGCATCCATTGTGATTGCCACACCTTCAAGTTCCGGGTTCAGCCAGGAACCGGCGATCACGATAGAAAGTCCTGTCATTGTACAGATTACGATTGTATCAATAAATGTTCCTGTCATAGACACAAGTCCCTGACGGACCGGTTCTTTTGTTCTTGCTGCAGCTGCTGCGATCGGTGCACTACCAAGTCCGGACTCGTTTGAGAAGATTCCTCTTGCAACACCTTTCTGCATTGCTACGAACACGGATCCAACCGCTCCTCCTGCAAGTGCACTTCCTGTAAATGCAGATTTCACGATAGAAGCCAGTGCTGCCGGAACAGCTGTGATATTTGTAATAATGATGATTACTGCAAGTCCTACATAAAGAACTGCCATAAATGGTACGATAACTTCTGATACTTTAGCAATTCTCTGGATTCCTCCAAGAACTACAAGACCTACGCATAATGTCAGAATTACTCCTGCGACTACAGTTGCCCAAGAATAATTTCCTCCAAACAGGGAAACTGTATGTGCCATATCCGGATCAAAGAAGTTCTTAACTGCGGATGCAATACTATTCACCTGTGTAAATGTACCGATTCCGAAGAGACCAACTCCGGCTCCGAAGAATGCGAAAATCTTCGCAAGCCATGTCCACTTCTTACCCATTCCATTTTCAATATAATAGAATGGTCCGCCGAGTACATGCCCGTCTTCGTCGATTGTACGATATTTGATTGCCAGAAGACCTTCTGCGTATTTTGTCGCCATTCCAAAGAATGCCGCGATAACCATCCAGAACAACGCTCCCGGACCACCAAGTGCGATTGCTGTTGCAACACCTGTGATATTACCGGTTCCGATCGTTGCTGACAGAGCTGTACAAAGTGCCCCAAAGCTGGTCACTTCTCCGCTACCGTCTTCTTCATCTTTAAACATGAATTTGAAAGCTTTGCCAAGATGCCTGATCTGTACAAGACCAAGTCTGGCTGTTAGAAAGATACCTGTTGCCATGATGAGGCAGATCAACGGAAGCCCCCACACAGCATTGTCGATTGCAGTGATGATTTTGTCGATTTGTGCAAACATTTCTTTATTCCTCCATCCTTTTGCCTGAGAGACTCGCGGCATGTAACTGCATCCATGACCGCTTACACCTTCGGCGCTCTTTTTAAAGAGACTCTCCTGAGTATTGCTGTCATTCACGTCAGATGTAAATGACAGCAAGTTTTCTCTTTCGTGCTTTAACACGATAAAATTAAGAATAGCACTATGTTATAAGAAATGCAATACGTTTCAAACATTTTTTCAATTAGGATTACTAATATTTATTAATAAACATTAACAATAAGATTATTCTGCCAGCTCTTTTCCTGCTGCCTTAAGTTCTTCAAGTACGTCATCCTCCGGAGCCTCATTTGCGATGATTCCTTCTTCACGAATCAACTGTGCCCCAGCGTTTTTCATGCGGTCTGCCCAGTCTCTCATCCATTCTCCGTCTCCCCATCCATAAGAACCGAACAGAAGGATCTTCTTCCCTGACACATAAGATTCCAGTTCTTCTACAAATGGTTCCATCTCAGATTCTTCAAGCACCTCTGCCCCCATCGCCGGGCATCCAAGTGCAAATGCAGCTTCTTCTGCCACTGCTTTTGCATCTGCATTTCCTACTTCCAGAAGTTCTGCTTCCTGACCTGCCGCTTTGATTCCTTCGGCAACCGCCTCTGCCATTGCCTGTGTATTACCGGTTCCACTCCAATATACAACTGATATACTCATTTTATAAATTCCTCCATTTTCTTTGATTCAATGCAATTTCACGGATGTTTTTTCCATCCAGATACTCATTCACCGCACAAACCTTTGCACGGTCATATTCATGAAAAATCATTCTCGCTTTTTCAGGATTACTATATACTTTCCAGTATCCTGTCATAATAAAATCTCTGCCTTCTTTTTCAATAAAGCTCTGCACATCTGCCGTCGGATATCCGAGAAAAGCTCCAATCTCATGTGGGAATCCAATTCCTTGTGCAGTACACTCGCAGATACGTTCTGACAGATGTGCCAGCATTTCCTCGATATTGCTTTCCTTATATCCGTATTGTCCGATCAGTTCGCGGAGTTTTGGCTGGTTCATATATTCTTCCAGCTCTTTGGGGCGATAGAAAAGGACAAGGCATTTCCCCTCTGAGCAGGATAATTTATAAAAATTGATCTCCATCCCGGAAAACATTTCTTCTAATTCAGAATATGATTCATTTTCCATTGAAATCAGGCCAGATACTTTAAGCCCTTTCAGAAAAGGCGCACACTGTAATATAACCTGAAACCCAAGCCTCACCTTCCGGTCTTTATTTTTTAGATAGTAGGATAATACTTCCGTTGGCATATCGTTCTCCTTAGCTTTATTTTGAGAATGGTTTTCATTCAAGTATTATGTTAGCATAAATGAAAATGATTTTCAATACAGTTTTTGAGAACTTTTCTCATTACCGTGGTGGCATCTTACTGCTCATTTCTTATGGTAATTCCGCATAAAACTTTTTCAAATTTTAACACTTTTTTAGTTGTTACTCACATATCTTTAGTGTATAATGAATTTATAAATATTTGAGAGGTGAGAAAATCTCAAACATTATACACACTTACATAAAGGAGAGATTCGCCATGGTAAATTTAATCACAGGCCCAAGAGGCAGCGGAAAAACACAGCAGATGATCGATCTTGCAAACGAGAAGGTTAAGACTTCTTCCGGTAATGTCGTATTTATTAAAAGGAGCAGCAAAGACACTTATTCTGTAGATTTCAATATCCGTGTCATCAAGATGGCTGATTATCCTGACATCCTTACCTTAGAAGAATTCGTAGGTTTCCTCTATGGTATGGCTGCCGGCAATCACGATATCGAGGCTGTTTTCATTGACAGTATCTTAAAGCAGGCTAATATCACATTAGAAAGTCTTCCAACATTCATCGAGAAATTAAATAAGATTTCCGAAGATGCCAAGATTGACTTCTACCTCAGCGTCAGCGCAGATAAAGCTGAGATTGCAGATGTTGACACACTTGGATGCACAGTTCTGTAAGCATTTACAACGTAGTGTAACACAGGATTCGCCCTTCTGGGTCTGAACAGTTACAATAATTTTATACTAAAAAAGAAGTACTTCCGTTCTCCGGTTGTACTTCTTTTTTTCGCTTCTTTCTCTTATTCTGTCTGTGCAGAATCCCCTGCCGTATCTTCTGCCTGCTCTTCTTTCGCAGCTTTTGTGCTGATCTGTTCACTCGCTTTTCCATTCAGGGAAAGAACTGTATCCACCTGCTCCCCCTTCTTATACTCAACTGTGACTTCATCTCCGACATTAAACCGGATAATATCAATAAAATCTACAACAGATACATCAAAGATCTCATCCGAACCTTCAAGCATGATATAATAATGAGAATCACCGTCTATAACGCCCTGGGCGATCTTTGTGATCTTAGCTGTCAGTGTATCTACGGATCTTGTATCCTCAGCTTCTGTCTTGATCCCGTTCTTATACATCAGATTAGTGTAAGACTCCTCGCATTCACTGACCGTATCTCCAATTGCAACAATCTGATATTTCTGCACATTTACCATCGCATACTTCTTCACCAGACCGGCATCATCCTTCAATGCAATGAAATAGGTCGGTTCACCGGAAATATTTAAAAGCAGTGGGAATGTTGCCGTATAGTGCAGATTCTGTACCTGCCCTTCTGCAGAAGACATCGCTGAACTCTCTGTTGCTCCTTCAATCTCATAGAACTTTGTCTCCATTGTTCTCTGATTCATCAGAACAAACCCTACATTCGACTGGTCTCCGGTAATCGAGGTAACACCTGTGTATACCCATACATCGTCATCGATTGCAAGATAATTGTATCCGTCAGTTGTATTCAGGCAGTCTTTCTGCCCCAATACACTATTAAAGAAACCATGTTTCAATGTTCCGTAATAATTATAAAGCTCAACTAACAGATCTGCGGAATATACTCTGTCAACCCACTGTGGGACATCCTCAACTGCATAATCCCTCGTTTCTCCTGTGATCGCATTGCAAAGTACAACTCTTCCGATTGTTGTTCCACCGAATAATCCGATATTGTACTTCTTCACCGGGCAGATCCAGTACGGAACCCCGTCTTCATCAATTTCAAAACTCAGATCATTAAAAATATAGGTCGGATAGTTAAATCTCAGATGACGGTAAATATTTCTGTTAAAATGATCACTTGTCGTGTACTTCATCCCTTCACTCAGTTTTACGAGTTCCGTATTCTGTGTTGCCATATCAATCTTGATATAGGCTGGGATTCCTTCTCTCATGTTCGTAAACCATTTGATCACGCTGGCATATTTCAAAGGAGAAACTCTCACCGGCTGATCCTGATAGTTGATCTGGGAATACAGTTCATCTACCTCGAACTGGGATACCATATCTACCATACTTCCCATCTTCCTGTCACCGAGAAGCTCTGCTGAATCCTTATCTAGCAATGGAATCTGATCAAAAGATAATTCTTCGATATCTTTCGTAAATTCTCCATTCTTCACCGTCAAAAGTTCCTGATACTTCTTCGCATTCACAATTGGAGAAGACAAAATTGATCCTGCCACATATGCGATCACAAGCACCGCAAGGATTCCAAGGATCACCTTTAATCCCTTTGACTCTTTCCAGTCGTAACGGTTTAAATTTTTCTTTCTGATAAATACCACAGCTGCCAGAATGACCAACACCACAAGATACATCCAGAATTCTGAGGCATGAATATTGATCGCCGGGAGTGTCACATAGTAATAGATTCCAATCAACAGAATCACTCCTATGACAGCTGTCACTTTCATTTTAAATTTGTTCATCTCACCTCTTCCTTTCTTTCATTTTACGTAACTGTTCAGAGCCAACCTCCAAAATGCTACGCATTTTACACCTGTTTTTTGAAATTTTGCTTAGCTCTGAACAGTTACCATTTTATCATATAAAAATAAAATGTGCGAAAAAATCTGTTTCATTCAAATTTTCCGCACATAATTAACAAAAAATCGTCTAGAATCTTCTTCTCCAAAGTTCCGGAGAAAGAAGAAGCAGGTATGGGAAGATCTCTAATCTTCCAATCAGCATATCAAAGCAGAATACCAGCTTGGATACTGCTGAAAATGGGTGGAAATTCATCACAGGTCCTACCTTTGAAATTCCAGGTCCTACATTGCTCATCGTAGTAAGTACTCCACTAAATGTTGTCGCAAAATCAAAATTATCAATAGAGACAAGTAAAATTGATACAATCATAATTATAATGTAACATGTCAGATAGAGATTTACATTCTTCAATGTATCCTGTCCAATCTTTTTACCATTGACTTTAATGATCGTAACTGCATTTGGATGTAACATCTTACGCACTTCTCTGCGGATTGATTTCACAATGATCAATAAACGGCTTACTTTAATACCTCCTCCGGTGGATCCTGCACAGGCTCCCACAAACATAAGTGCCAATAATATTGATTTCGAGAGTTCCGGCCACTGGTCATAATCTGCGGTTGCAAATCCGGTTGTCGTAATGATCGAACCGACCTGGAAAGATGCATAGCGGAATGCATGTGCAACCGTTCCATAAATCTTGAGGATATTTCCTGTGATTATAGCGATTGACACACCTACTATTCCAAGATATGCCCACAGCTCTTCATTTTTCAGAATGGATTTCCAGTCTTTGAGCAATATGAAAAAGTACAAGTTAAAGTTAATTCCAAACAAAATCATAAATACTGTGATCACACCATCAATATATGCACTGTCGTAGAAGCTGACGCTTGCAGCTCTATTAGAAAATCCTCCCGTTCCGGCAGTACTGAATGCATGTAAAAGTGCATCATACAGGTTCATTCCGCCAAAAAGCAGAAAAACCACCTCTGCTGCTGTCAGAACAAAATACATTCCATATAAAAGTCTTGCGGTATGTCTTGCCTTTGGGACAAGCTTATCCGCCTCCGGTCCCGGTACTTCCGCACGCATGAGCGGCATTGCATTCTCATCATCCAGAGATGTGATCATCATAACAAATACAAGTACCCCCATACCACCGATCCAGTGTGTAAAGCTTCGCCAGAAGGAAATTCCCATTGGCAGAGCCTCGATATCTACCAGGATTGTAGATCCGGTTGTTGTAAAACCGGAAATCGTCTCAAAAAGCGCATCAATATAATGTGGAATACTTCCCGAAATTACAAACGGAAGTGCTCCGAATGCGGACCATAAAATCCATGCAAGCCCAACAATAACAAAACCTTCTTTTCCGTAAATCTGCTTTGAAGCCGGAAGTTTCCTTCCAAACACCATATAAATTGCGAGCAGGATTGCTGCTACAATCAGAAAAGAAATTACGCTTTTTTCATGATATATAAGGGAAACCAACGCTGGGATCAGAAGAAGTAATCCTTCGACTCCCATCATTTTCCCCAAAATATATACTATCATCTTCTTATTCATCGCGCTGCACCTACATTAAAATATCTTTAATATCTTCAATCCGTTTTTCCATCGTGATAATGATCACATTATCTCCTACCTGAATACAATCCTCTCCGCTTGGAAGAATGATCTGACGTTTTCTTGCAATACATGCAATCAGATTATTCGGTTTCAACGAGAGATTCTTCAATGGAATTCCTGTATAATTTGTCTCAGCCTTAACAATAAATTCCAGTGCTTCAACTTTGTCATCAACCAATTGATACATTGTCTCAACATTCGCACTTCCCTGAGAGTTTTTACGCGCTCTGACATAACTCATGATTGCGTCTGCTGTAGCTGTTTTAACAGAAACAATACTATCAATTCCAAAGTCTTCTACCATACGTGCGCGTCTATCTTCATTGACTTTCGTAACAATTTTGTCCACATTCTGACTCTTTGCAAAAAGAGAAAGTATAATGTTCTCTTCATCCATCCCTGTCAGGGCAACAAATGCATCCGCTTCATCAATCCCTTCTTCTACAAGAAGGTCGTGATCTGTTGCATCTCCATTAATGATGGTTGCTTTTGGAAGTAATTCGCAAAGTTCTTCACATCTTTGGCGATTCTGTTCTATAATCTTCACCTGCATACCAAGTGTGCTAAGCTGAAGTGCAAGATAGTAACCAACTCTTCCGGCTCCACAAATAATGACTTTTTTGATTTTGTCCTTACGCTTTCCATTTGCTTTAAAAAATGCCTCTAAATCTTTATGAGATGCCGCAATATGCAGACGGTCTCCTGCACGCATCCTGTATTCTCCATCCGGAATTCGAACTTCATCTCCGTGTTCCACTGCACAGACAAGCAGACGGATCTGGAACCGGTTATACATTTCCGCAAGGCTTAACCCTGCCAGGCTACTTCCCTCCGCAACCGGTAATTCAATCAATTCTACACGTCCCTTTACAAAAGTCTCCACCTGACTCGCATCCGGGAAGAGCAGAAGTCTGCTAATCTCATCTGCCACGATAAGTTCCGGGTTTACAGCCATGCTAAGATGCAGATCTTCTTTCAGAAGTCCGATCTGACGATAATAAATCGGATTACGCACACGGGCAATCGTATGTCTTGCACCTAATTTTCTGGCGATCAGACAGCTTAACATATTGCATTCATCTGCTGATGTACAGGCAATCACCAGATCAGCATGCGCCACATCTGCCTGTTTAAGTACTTCTGCGTCTGCGCCATCTCCCGTCACGCAGGCGATATCCAGACGATCCATAGCAAATCTCAACTTATTCTCATTACTGTCAATCATTACAATGTCGTATTTCTCGGCGGAAAGTTGCTTGGCAAGCTTGTAACCAACCTTTCCGTCACCGATAATAATAATCCTCATTTTCCTATCCCTCATATTATTATAATAATGTTATAACTGCTCTACACAGTCACTTTATGTCACTGTTCACAGGATTTCATAAACAATAACATACCTGTCTAATGTAGACAGGCAGATGAATTATAGCACCTTTGTTTTGAAAGTACAACCATATTCGCAAACTTGTGATTTTTTTGTGAAATACAATGTTACCGTTTTTTTCTAAAACAAGCAATAAGAGCGTGCTATCCACTCCTTTTTATCAGCCGGATAACACACTCTTTATATTGCCTGAATCTTTAATTATGCTTCTTCTGCTCTTGCAGCAATTTCTTTCTCCTGTACATCAGATGGAGCCTGCTCATATCTTGCAAATGTATATTCGTAAGATCCTCTTCCACCTGTCATGGAGCGAAGTGTTGTGCAATAGCCAAACAGTCCTGTCATTGGAATATCTGCTTCAATAACCTGCTTTCCTCCAGCTACCGGTATCATGCCAAGCACACGTCCTCTGCGTTTGTTCAGGTCTCCCATGATATCTCCTGTGTAATCATCCGGAACTGTAACTTTCAGGGATGCGATTGGTTCAAGAAGTACCGGAGATGCCTCCATGAATCCTTTCTTGAATGCCTGGATCGTAGCTGTCTTAAATGCCATCTCTGAAGAGTCTACCGGATGATAGGATCCGTCGTATAAAGTAGCTTTCACACCAACTACCGGATATCCGGCAAGAGGTCCTTTCACTACAGATTCCTGCAGACCTTTCTCTACTGCCGGGAAGTAGTTCTTCGGAACTGCTCCTCCAACGACACATTCTTCGAATACAAATGGAGTTTCAAGATCACCTGACGGTTCGAATTTCATCTTAACATGTCCGTACTGTCCATGTCCGCCGCTCTGTTTCTTATACTTGGAATCAACGTCAGAATTCTTACGGATTGTCTCACGGAATGCAACTTTTGGTGTCTCCAGTGTGATCTCTACTTTATATCTTGCCGCCAGTTTACTTGCCACGATCTCAAGGTGCTGCTCACCCATTCCATAAAGAAGAGACTGTCTGTTCTCACTGTCATTCACAGCTTTCAATGTAACATCTTCTGCTGTCATTCTTGCAAGAGCCTGTGATACCTTATCTTCATCGCCTTTATTCTTTACGCGATACTTCATATATGTATATGGTACAGAATAATCTGTCTTTGCGTAAGATACCGGTGTTCCCTTTACGGAAAGAGTATCTCCTGTTCTTGTATTTGTCAGTTTACCGATTGCTCCGATATCGCCTGCAAAAAGCTCTGTCACTTCGCTCGGCTTACTTCCGCACATGGTATAAAGTTTACCTGGTTTCTCTTCTGCGTCTGTGTCTGCATTATAAAGTACATCATCTCCTTTAAGTACTCCGGAGCATACCTTTACAAAAGAGTATTTTCCAATAAATGGATCCACCATTGTCTTAAATACATACGCTGATTTTGCTTTTGCGAAATCATAATTCGCTTCAAAGATCTCGTTTGTTCTGCGGTTGATTCCTGCACAGGTTCTCTTATCCGGACTCGGGAAGAAACGAACAATATCTGAAAGCAGGTTGGCTACTCCCTGTGCCTGGACATTGGATCCCATCGCAACCGGTACGATATCTCCATCCATTACTTCTGTTCTCATGGCTGCACGGATCTCTTCTACAGAGAATTCCTCACCATTAAAATAGCGCTCCATAAACTCTTCACTTGTCTCTGCTACAGCTTCCATAAGAGAATCTCTCAAAATCTCAAGGTTCGGCATACAGTAATCCGGAATCTCGCACTCTTCTCTCTGTCCAATGCCTGTATATCTTCTTCCGGCATTCTTAATAATATTAATATATCCTACAAGCTTCTCATTCTCACGGATCGGCTGGAAATGTGGTGCGATTTTCTTTCCATATCTCTCTGTCAGATCTGCTACTACCTGACGGAAACTTGCATCATCCACATCCATCTCTGTCACATAGATCATTCTCGGCAGATTATATTTGTCACAAAGCTCCCATGCTTTTTCCGTTCCAACCTGTACTCCTGCCTTACCAGATACTACGATAACCGCTGCATCTGCTGCACTGACTGCCTCTTCTACTTCTCCGACAAAATCAAAATATCCCGGTGTGTCAAGAATATTGATCTTCGCTTTTTCCCACTCGATCGGTACCAGACTTGTGCTGATTGAAAATCCACGTTTCTGCTCCTCTTTATCAAAATCGCTCACCGTATTGGATTCGGAAATCTTTCCCATACGATTCGTTGCACCTGATACGTAGAGCATCGCCTCTGCAAGACTTGTCTTTCCGCTTCCACCATGACCAAGTAATACCACATTTCTGATTTCGTCTGTTCTGTAAACCTTCATACTGCTGCCTCCTTGTTATGTAGCTATTATGCACATCGTTTTTTTGTCGTCGATATACATACCATGGGTATATTGTACTAAATATTCTGATTAATTACAACTATTTTTTACATTTTATACAATTTTAACTTTCTATCACAAATCTATTCTTTGAAAACACTCCGCTTATATATAGAAGCAATATTGTGTTGCTGTTCACACAATGTGCGACCAGCAACGCATCCTCCGTGTCAATCAGCGGAGTGATTGACACGGGAGTGAACAGTAACGCAATATTACTAATTTACTTTTACAGAGCAAAGTGTTAAAATACGAATATATGTTTCTTACTGATTTAAGATTTCTGAACAGTAAGATATGTTTTGCACAACAACAGAAAGGATTTTACAACTATGAATGCTAAAAAAATTGGATTTATCGGACTTGGACTTATCGGCGGCTCTATTGCAAAGGCAATCCGCCAGTATTATCCGGATTACGACATCATCGCATTCGATAAAAATAAAGAATCCCTTGCACTGGCAATCCAGGAAGGCACTATTCATACTTCCTGTTCATCCATTGATGACAATTTCAGGGGATGTAACTACATTTTCCTCTGCGCACCGGTCACTTACAACGCAGCCTATCTTTCCCAGCTGAAAGATCTCCTGGATGAAAACTGTATTCTCACAGATGTCGGAAGCGTGAAGACTTCCATCCACGAAGAGGTAATTCGTCTGGATATGGAAGCAAATTTCATTGGCGGACATCCGATGGCTGGTTCTGAGAAGAGCGGATTTATGAATTCCAAAGCTCATTTGATTGAAAATGCATACTATATCCTGACTCCTTCTGCTAAAGTAGCGGAAGAAAAAGTGGATGCTTACAAAGACTTTGTTTCATCTTTAAAAGCTCTTCCTGTTATTCTTGATTACCACGAGCACGATCATATTACCGGAACGATCAGCCACCTGCCGCATATTATTGCATCCACACTTGTGAATTTTGTACATGATACGGATTCGAAGGAAGGGATGATGAAAGCGTTGGCCGCAGGAGGATTTAAAGATATTACGAGAATTGCTTCTTCCTCCCCGGTCATGTGGCAGCAGATCTGTCTGAAAAACAGTGAGAACATCTCCCAGATCTTAGGTGAATATATTGAAGCTCTTTCACATGCAAAGGATCTTGTGGATGAAGGAAATGAACCTGCCCTGTACGCTCTGTTTGAGAATTCCAAAGATTACAGGAACTCCATGCCGAACGGATCTGCAGGACCGATCAAAAAGCAGTTTGCACTTTATTGTGATATCATCGATGAAACAGGTGGAATTGCTACGATTGCCACAATTCTTGCAAGTAATAATATCAGTATCAAGAATATCGGAATCATCCACAACCGTGAATTCGAGGAAGGAGTTCTTCGTATTGAATTTTATGATGAAGATTCTGCAAACAAAGCTTCTGTACTTTTGCAGAAATACCGCTATGTCATCTATGAAGTCTGATAGCAGAAATGAGGAATAAGATTATGGAATTATGTAATATTACAGGATTAAAAGGAAAAGTTACAATACCGGGAGACAAATCCATCTCCCACCGCTGCATTATGTTCGGCTCGATTGCAAACGGAACGACGCAGATCCACAACTTTCTCTCTGGTGCCGACTGTCTCGCGACTATCCGTTGTTTCAGAGAGCTTGGCATTGAGATTGAAGTTGAGAGCGATTATTCTTCCGTTATCGTACACGGAAAGGGATTGCATGGGCTGAGTGCTCCGGAGAAGATCCTTGATGTGGGAAACAGCGGAACAACAACGAGACTGATCTCCGGTATTCTCGCCGGACAGCCGTTTGACTCTAAATTGTCCGGAGATGAATCACTGAACTCCCGCCCAATGAAAAGAATCATTGAACCATTGACACAGATGGGCGCACATATTTCCAGTATTCTCCGCAATGGATGTGCCCCGCTTTATATTACCCCTGCGCAGCTTCATGGAATCCATTATGATTCGCCGGTTGCCAGTGCGCAGGTGAAATCCTGCCTGCTGCTCGCCGGTCTTTACGCAGATGGAGAGACCTCTGTCACAGAACCGAGTCTTTCCAGAAACCATACGGAATTAATGCTGAAAGAATTCGGTGCAGATATCCGCTCTACTTTTGAGATTGGTTCTTCCAAAGCAACCGCTATCATCCGTCCTTGTGAAGAACTTTACGGACAGGAAATCACAGTTCCGGGAGACATCTCTTCCGCTGCTTATTTCATTGCTGCCGGACTAATCGTCCCTGATTCTGAAATTCTTGTAGAAAATGTAGGAATCAACCCGACACGCGCAGGAATCTTGAGAGTATGTGAAGATATGGGTGGTGATATCACCCTCCTTAACGAACGTACAGAAGGTGGGGAAAGAATTGCAGATGTTCTTGTCCGCACAAGTAGACTGCATGGAACTACAATCGAAGGAGACATCATTCCAACTTTGATCGATGAGATTCCGGTTATTGCAGTTATGGCAGCCATGGCGGAAGGTACTACTATAATCAAAGATGCTGCCGAACTGAAAGTCAAAGAAACTGATCGTATTGAGACTGTAACAGATAATCTGAAAGCAATGGGCTGTGATGTAACACCTACTGAAGACGGAATGATCATCAATGGCGGAAGACCTCTTCATGGTGCTTCTATTCATACTTTATTAGACCACAGAATTGCAATGGCATTCAGTATTGCTGCACTTGTTGCAGAAGGTACTACAAAGATTCTTGACAGTAAATGCGTAGATGTGTCTTACCCAACATTTTATGACACCTTTGAGCAGCTGCTGTAAACAAATTGATTTAATTATTTTCTGACTACAAAGAGCTGGACAGAAGTTTTCAACATGCTTCTGTCCAGCTCTTATTTACGCGAACAACGAGCCAAAGTCCGTGCTTGCACGAGACCTTGGCGACTGTCGCGATAACTTGAGAAACTCGCAGAGCGTGTTTCTCATAGTTTCTAACAGCCTCTAATTATCATTTTCATTCAGTTCAACAAGCATCTCGCAAACGCGCTTCCCACTTATCGGATGGCGCTTATACGGAGCGATCTCTCCCAACGGTTCCAGCACGAATTTTCTCTTGTGCATCTCTACATGCGGAATACACAGATCCGCCTCTTCAAGAACAAGATCGTCATAAAAAATAATATCCAGATCTAATGTTCTCGGACCCCAGTGAATGATTCGCTCTCTTCCTGCTTCTTTCTCAATTCTGTTCAATTCAGCTAAAAGCTCATATGGATAAAGCAGCGTGCGAAGTTTCAAACAGCCGTTCAGGAAATCCGGCTGATCTGTCACTCCGTAGGGAGGTGTCACAAGATATTCAGATACGACCTCAACTTTACTTGTCGGAAGTTCATTCAATGCCTTTACTGCATTATCCAGATACATCTTACTGTCCCCAATGTTAGATCCTAACGCAATGTATGCTGTGTGCCAGCCACGCTCTATCTTCACGCTGACTGTTTTTAACGGAAGTCTTACAGGCGCCCATGGTTTCTTGATCTCTATAGATATTTTTTCTATTCTGTCCCACTCAAGAAGCAACGCTTCAGCCAGTTCTTCCGCTGCACGTTCTAATAACTGATAGGTATTTTTCTGTAAAAATTCAGTAATAAATGCACTGACTTCTCCGTAGTGGATGGACGCTGTCAGATCATCTGTTTTTCCCGCCATCCTGGTATCTGTAAAAAGCACTGCTGAGACAACAAACTTCTGTCCTAACGTATTTTCCTCCGGAAACACACCATGATTTGCAAACACTTCCAGATCTTCAATTCTGATTTCATCGAACTTCTTCTGCATCTGTCCTCTATACCTCATGTTCTCTCATTAATGCTCTTGTCATACGGATTGCTCTCTTATTCTTCTCCACATCATGAACACGGACAAATGCACAACCCTTCTGCACTCCGTAAACTGTTGTAACCATCGTTCCCTCTTCACGTTCTTCTACCGGAAGATCCAGTGTCAGACCGATCACTGATTTTCTTGAAGTTCCAAGAAGTACCGGATATCCAAGTTCTTTCATAATTTCAAGTTTATCAATAATTTCGAGATTCATCTCGTATGTCTTGCCAAATCCAACGCCTGGATCAAGAATGATCCTATCATCTGCAATCCCCGCGTCCTTCGCAATCTTCACACATTCTTTCATGTCATCCATAAAGTCTGCAAGGAAATTCTGATAATCTGTATTCTCACGATTATGCATCAGACAACACGCTACTCCTGTTTTTGCTATCAATCCTGCCATCTTAGAATCGTATTTTAATCCCCAGATATCATTCACAAGATCCGCACCTGCTTCAATTGCCGCTGCTGCAACTGCACTTTTATAAGTATCAATCGATACCGGAATATCAAATTCTTCTTTGAGTTTTCGGATTACCGGAACAACACGCGCAATTTCTTCCTCTTCTGTAATCTGTACATGTCCCGGACGAGTTGATTCTCCACCAACATCAATGATGTCCACACCTTCCTGAATCATCTGCTTCGCATGTTCGATTGCACGATCCAATCCGTCGTATCTTCCTCCGTCAGAAAAGGAATCCGGTGTTACATTCAGAATTCCCATGATATAGGTATTTTTCTTCAGGTCAAATTCTTTTCCGCCAATTCTCATATCTCTATCTCCATATTCTTCTCTTCTTCCGTCCAGTTACACTGTTTCTGTGCCGGGCAGGAATGGCACATACGCGAGCGTTTGTCACTGTCATAAAACAATTCTTCAATTGGTTCCATTCCCTCATGTTTTCTGCGATGACCACGGATAGCCCGAAGAATCTGCTGCTGTTCCTCTTCTGTAAACTGTGCATCTTCAGGTAATGTTGTTAAAATCTCTTTTGCAATCTTTTCCCCTGCTACTTCATGTGGAATTGTCCATTTATATTGAAATGATTTTCCAATGTCATGAAGTACTGCTGCCGTATAGATTACATCTTTCTCAAACCCAAGGTTCTCTTCCAGATTTTTAATATATGCGATCCTTGCTACATCCAGAAGATGTGTCATCTGATGACAGCAAAAGATACGCTCCTTCTCTAACCGCTTGATTCTTCCATAATAATCCTGATAGATCCAGTGGTGGACCACTTCATTTAACCGATACATATTTTCCTGTTTCAAGTCTGTTCACTTCTTTTCCTTTACGTATTCTTTATCTTCCAAGCATACGGAAGAATCTTTCTTCTAATGTCGGGTCTGTCTCAAACACACCTCTCCGTGCCAACGTAACTGTCTGGCTTCCCGGTTTCTTGATTCCGCGCATTGTCATACACATATGCTCTGCTTCCACCATAACGAGAGCTCCCTTCGGCTGCATATACTCCATCAATGCGTCTGCAATCTGTCCTGTCAGCTGCTCCTGGAGCTGAAGTCTTCTTGCAAATACTTCTACCGTACGCGCCAGCTTACTCAGTCCTACCACCTTACCATCCGGAATATAGGCAATATGGGCTTTTCCATAAAAAGGCAGTAAATGATGCTCACAGGTTGAATAGAATGTAATATCTTTCTCTATCACCATCTCACTGCTTTCTACCGTAAATGTCTTCATAAGATGAACTCCCGCATCTTCTTCCATTCCACCATATATCTCTTCATACATTCTGGCGATCCTGTCAGGTGTATCTATAAGACCTTCGCGGTTCACATCTTCACCGATTCCTTCCAACAAAAGACGGACTGCCTGTTCTACTTTTTCATGATCTATCATTTTATATTTCTCTCCTATATCTCACTGCCGGTTATTCAACACGATCCGCTGAACCTCTCCAAGATAAGACAGGGATCCGCATGCAAGAATCACAGTTTTCTGCGCAATATCCTTGCCTTGGGTCATTGCCTCTTTACTTGCATCCTCAACAGCTGTTTCGATGGTCTGTTCAGCTTTCACTTTCTGACAATGTTTCTTCACTACTTCTGCCAGCTTTTCTGCCGGAAGCGTCCTCTCCTTATTCGGAAGACTAACAGTATATATACTTTCTGCCAACGGGCAAAGAATAGATGTGATTTTCTCATATTCTTTATCTTTAAAGACTCCCATGATAAAGATTTTCTTATAATCCGAAAAATAACGTTCTACCGTCACTTTCAGCTTTAATGCTGCGTCTTCATTATGCGCTCCGTCTACGAAAAATAACGGGGACTCTGACAGGCAGGTAAATCGTCCTGTCCATCTCGTCTTTGAAAGTCCCTCTCGCACCTGTGCTTCTGTAATCCAATACCCCTGTCTGTTCAGACAGCGGATAACTTCGAGCGCTGTTGCAAGATTCTCTCTCTGGCACTGGCCTGCAAGCGGACTATACATCTTTTCATATTCTTTATAAGAAAATGTAATTCCGTGGTAGGAATCTTCAAAAATCATCATCTGTTCAGGCTGTGCTTCTGTGAAAGGACAGCCTTTTTCTTCTGCAGTTTTTTTCAGAATCTCCCGGACATTTTCTTTCTGCTTTGCAGATACTACTGCACATCCCGGCTTAATGATTCCAGCCTTGTTCTGCGCAATCTCTTCCAACGAATCTCCGATCACACCAAGATGATCCACACTGATCGTTGCAAATGCTGCACACACCGGTGCTCCGATGATGTTCGTCGCATCCAGAATTCCTCCAAGACCGGACTCCAGTACGACTAGATCACATTTTTTCTTCTTAAAATACAGAAAAGCTATTGCCGTTTCTGCTTCAAAGACTGTCGGAGATTCCTCTCCGGCCGCCTCCATCCGGGCAATAGCTTCTTTTACATTCTCTGTCAATTCTGCAAATTCATCTTCCGGAATCCATGTTCCGTCAATCTGAATCCGCTCCAGATAAGAGATTACTGTCGGTGAGACATAGCGCCCGGTTCTGTATCCTGCCTCACTTAATATTGTTGAAGTGTATGCAAGCACAGATCCCTTGCCATTCGTTCCTGCAATGTGTATAAACTTTAAGTCATCCTGTGGATTCCCAAGCTCACGCAACAGACCTCGAATCGTATCTAAGCCAAGTACACTTCCGTATTTCGACATCTCGTCCAAATATACCCTTGCTTCTTTATAGGTCACGTTTTGTTCCCTCTCTATTCTTTTTTCTAATCAAACAGTCTTATAATACCACTATTCTATCTTTCTAACAAGTTCTAACCAAGTTTTTTTGCATCTGTTTTACATCTGATATAATAAAGCATTGCAAATACATGCGGCAATATTGCTTCCACCTTTTCTTCCCCGTGCCACGATCGACGGTGTATCTTCCAGACTTAAGATCAGTTCCTTTGACTGCACGACATTTACAAACCCTACCGGAACTGCAATGATTAATTCCGGATTAATCTTTCCTTCTTTGATCAACTCATAAAGCCGTACCAATGCTGTCGGTGCATTTCCAACTGCAAAGATAGCCTCTCTTCCCAGTGCAGCTGCCTTATCCATACTTGCCACCGCTCTTGTTGTGCCATTCTTTTTCGCCATCTCTGCCACATCTTCATCCGACATAAAACAAAGCACTTCACTGCCATACTCTGCCAGACGTTTCTTATTAATTCCTGCTTTTCCCATCTGTGTATCTGTAATAATCGGCACACCTCTGCGGATAGCATCCTTTGCTTTCTCCACAACACCTTCTGTAAAAACAAGACTGTCCGCATACTCAAAATCAGCGCTTGTGTGAATACAGCGTTTCACGATCAGTTCTGTCTCCGGACAGAGAATCTTTCCCATCTCTTTTAATTCTTCTGTTATAATCTCAAAACTTCTCTTCTCTATTTCAGAAGGAAGTACCTGTTCTATCTCTGAAAGCATCCCTAATTTCCTTTCACTTTATTCTCTGCGGAATCCCACACACAACACGTTCTACACAATCTGCCTGTTCTGCAAGTTCTGTCATGACACGCCCGTGAAATTCCCTGTATTCTCTTTCAAAATCATCAACTGGCACAAGGCCATATCCGATTTCGTCACTAATTAGTAATTGTAGATTTTCATTCTTCTCTAGCGTCGTCAGCAACGCTTCCTTTGTTCTTCCTTCCAAAAGCCAGCGCCTTGTAAATGAATGGAATTTATTGATTGCCACACAATTTCTGATTTCATCCAGCGAACAATTGATCCCATCTGTCAGCCCAAGTTCTGGATAAATTTTCGTTGCATATTCCGTTTTGCCTTGAAATGCACCACCTATAATTATATGAACTCTATTTTCTTTCTGACACATCACAGTTCCTCCTGATTTGTTACTGTCAACGCCAGGTTTTTCTGTTCTATTGACTAGCGTATCCGGTTCCTTTTTCTGCTGTGCAATTCCATAAATAACTTCTGTCACCTGATCTGCCATCGCTGCAATTTCACAGTTGATCCTGCCAAGAATCCTTTTGTATTCTTTCATCTCCGGCGAATCCGGAACCGATTCGGAAAACACTTCATTTGTCACGATCACCAAATTCGAACACTGTTGATTCAATTCTCGGATCCCTTCCAGAATGGCTTGATCTGCATGACATCCTGCACCGGATTCCATATACATTTCATTTGCCACGAGATTCGACATACATTCGAGAAGCACATCTGAGCCTTGTAATGATCCCTCTTCCAAATGTAGCTTAAGTCCTGTATACCACTCTAATGTCTCAAACCCTTTTCCTTTACGAAGCATCCGATGTCTCTCAATCTTCTTTTCTGTCTCTTCCCCATAAGGATACATGGTTGCAATATAAAAGAGAGGCTTCGGATCCTGCCTGTTCCATTCACAGATCCGGCTTTCCGCATAAGCTGATTTTCCGCTTCCGCTGCCTCCTGTTACTAACTCAAGCATTCTCCTTCACCTCTCCCTGAATTTATCAATTCAACCTGATCATAAACAAAGTATAGCATATAACAAACTTGCTGTGGGATTAAATTTCTTATAGTTCTATCACATCCAGATCATCCGGCACAAACAGATTTCCGTCATAATAAGCTTTGCCTTCTTCCAGATACAGTTCCTGTCTGTGTTCAATATTCTTATCTTCTGTATGATACAAAATCAGATTCTCCACATTCAGGTCTGCTGCCATCTCACAGGCATCTTTTACTGTGGAGTGATGCTTCTCATATGGCTTGAATTCATCTGCCTGTCCGTAGAGACAGAATGCCTCATGCAAGAGCCATGTACTATTCTCAGCATATTTCTGCTCCAGTTCATTGTACGGCTCATCTCCGCAACAGGTCAATTTCTCATCCGCATCTAACTGCATACAAAATCCAAACTGTTTTGCCTTTGTAGAATGAATATCGAAAAATGTTACTTTCTTTCCCATAATCTCACATTCTTCTCCATCTTCTACTACGACCATGTGAAGACGATCATCTATATATTTCATCTCCTTCGCCGAAAGGACTTCACCTGCCATCTCTTTCAGAATACGGATCACTTCTTCGTGTCCGTAAATTGTAGCTTCTCCTTCGTATTTTCCTCTATTCATATTCTGAAGAATCATACGCATCATCCAGATAATTCCAAGAAGATGGTCGATATGCTTGTGTGTCACAAAAATATCTCTCATATCCATCCAGTTAAGTCCTGCTGCTTTTAACTGATGAAGAATCGTATTTCCGCCACCACCGTCTACCATAAAATGACGGTCGTCATCACTGATAACGAAACATGTGTTATAGCACTCCGTAACGGTTGCATTTCCTGTTCCAAGTATTGTAAGCTTCACTTTTTTCTCCTTTTTGTCTGACCTGACAGTTATTTTCCAAATCCAAATTCTTCATAATCTTCCGGCAGGAATCTATGGTAAATGATATGGCATCCTTCATCTTTAAAGCAATACCGGTAAGTATCCTCCGGATCATTTTCAAAGCAGATCATATAATCAAATTCATCGCTGTGCATCTCTTCGATCGTAATCTGATCCGAATGCTGACGGAACAGTTCAAAGATATCTTCCATCTTGCAGCCATGATGAGAGATCAACCCGATCAGGTCTTTGATGAATTCATTCTCTTTCATATTATTGTGTACATATTCTGCACCTTCCTCCGGAATATGAAAACAGAACCGCTCCCCCTTATTTGTCACTTCAACACTTCCAAGCTTCCCTTCTTCATACTCAGAAAACCGGCTCAATTTTTCCTGCATTCCTGTCTCATCCACATCTAACTGAAAGAAATGATTCAGAGAACTCAGCGGATAATACAGACGAATCTTCTCCTTACGGTAGCCCAGCTTCGCCTGTTCTTCCTTTATTACATCTATAATATTTTTCTCAAGTCTTGCAAAATCCATGATTTTATAATCCTTTTCATCTGAAATATATTTGGCTTCAAACAGTTTCTATTCTTTTTCTTCCGGTCTTTTATTATAGAAAAACATCCATGCCGCCATCGCGAGAATGATCACATATCCCAGCACACTGTACTTGTCCGGAACCTGTCCGAAAAGAAAGTATCCGAGAATCGTAGAGAAAATAATCTGTGAATAATCATAGATCGATATCTCTTTCGCAGGTGCATGATAATATGCTGCGGTAATTCCAAATTGTCCTCCTGCTGCCGCAAGCCCGGCACCAAGCAGTGCCAGAATCTGCGTTCCTGTCATCGGATGATAGTTAAACAGCAGATACGGAAGTGTCACGATGCAGGAAAACCCTGAGAAAAACAGAACAACAGAGCTTCCTTTCTGACCTCTCTGACCAAGAATCCTTACCATTGCATACGCAATACCGGCACCGATCCCTCCGCATAGACCGATCACTGACGGAAAGAGTTCCATATTTGTAAAGGTTGGCTTAATAATAAACAGGCTTCCGATAAATGCAACAAAAATTGCAATTGCCTGCGCCGGTTTTAATTTCTCTTTCAACAGAAGAAACGAAAATAAAATAACAAAAAACGGAGACATTTTGTTCAGCATAGATGCATCCGAAAGCACCAGATGATCTACTGCATAAAAATTACAAAGGATTCCCATCGTGCCAAATGTTGCACGCAAAACCATATAACCTAAGTTTCCCTTCTTGATTTCAAATCCGTCACCACTTCGCACAATCATTATAAGTGCAACAAAGAATGCAACCAGATTTCGAAAAAAGCTTTTCTGTATGGACGGCACATCCCCCGCAAGCCTGACACAGGCACCCATTAACGCAAATGAAAATGCCGATAATATAATAAAGCAAATTCCTTTATTTCTGGAACTCATGATTTCTAACCCCTTTTCTCTTATTACAAAACTACAATTTCAAACAAATTTCATCTCCTATTAGTATAATTTTCGTCTTACGAACTGTCAATCCAAAATATTGTAACTGTTCAGAGCCAAGCAAAATTTCAAAAAAAGGTATAAAATGCTTGCATTTTTTAGACTGTTTTTGAAATTTTATTTGGCGGATACGCCAACCTCCAAAATGCGTAGTATTTTGGAGGTTAGCTCTGAACAGTTACAAATTGTTTACAGAACAATATCATCCATCTTCTCAAATCCATTCATGGAATAAGATTCTATCATATTTCCGCTTACAAGATAGAATACGTCACCAATATACAGTCCTCTGCTGCCTTCATATCCGCTCAGCTGTCTGCTCATGACTTCTTTGAATCCTTCTGCCTCATCATACGTATACAACTGATAAGTCACTCCATCATGATAGGTAACAAACCCGAACAGATTCTTCTGAACATCTACAAATACGCCTTTATAATTGTATCCTACATCTGTGCCATAGCTTTCTTCAATCGTATACTTATTTTCCTCTGTTACATTGGATGGATCTGTAACATTAAACATCGAAAGTTTCACACCTTCTGTTGTAAATCCATCTTCACTTACATCTATCCCTATGCCAAGCAGTTTTCCGTCTCCATATGGATGCAGATATTCGGAAAATCCAGGAATCTTAAGCTCTCCAAGAATCTTCGGATTCTCTGGATCAGAAAGATCTACCGAGAACAATGGATCCACCTGACGGTAAGTAACGAAATATCCTGTATCTCCCATAAATCTTGCGGAATAGATTGTTTCATCTTTTGCCAGATTGTGAATGGAGCCAATGATCTCCAGTTTGTCATTCAGTACATAAAGTGAATTTGTACCAGGTACCGCATCCTTTACATTTTCTTCCACAGCCTTCTCAGTCACCTTACTTGCATCTGATTTATCCGTTGTTCCGTTCTTATCAGCTGTCTCATCTGCAGTCTCATTCAATGGCATAATATCATTATTCGAATAAATTTCATCAATTGTTGTAACTAATCTAAGGTTTCCTTCATACTCGTCAATGCTGAAAGAATCGTTCAGCATTCCCTTGATCTTCGTCTGCGCAACACCAGCAAGCTTTCCATCTGTATAAGAAATCTTGCGGATCAGCGTTCTGCTCACATCTGAATCTTCATAATAATTACTTGTAATATAAATATTATTTTCGCTCACATAGCACACATCTGAATAACCAAAGACTGCCTTACTGTCTGTTTTTTCTGACGGATCATCTAATGAAAATGCTGTAATGATCGTATATTCATTTCCTTCTGCTTCCTGTGGCATATAAATATTTTCTGCTTCGATAGATTTTCCTTGCACTTCCGGAATATACCACAGATCTCTTGCTGTAACATTGTCTTTGTAAGGATGGAACTGACTAAGCACATAGACATATCCATCAACAATCCTGGATGTATTATATCCTCCGCTCTGTTCCATGTTACCGATCTCTTTCGGATTTGACGGGTCACTGATGTCATATACCTGGACATACGTATTGTTCTCATAATATCCATCATAAGCTTCTGAATCCTCTGAATTTCCCACCTGTCTTCCTAATGTTCCAAACAGAACTAATTTATCATCCTGGACATAAATGTCTTCTACATAGCGTTCTGCATCCTGTTCGATCGAGGCCAGCTTTTCCATCGACCCATTATCAATAGCTGTAATCGTCACAACACTCCGACACAATGTATAAATATTTTTTCCATCGGTTTTGACAATATCGGCTTCCCCCACGCCATTCTCACGGACATTCGTGTCCGAATAAGCTCCGGTATCACTAACATTACTGCTTTCTGCTGTTGCTGCGTCTGCCGAAGACGCACTTTCATACAGTCCGATAGCCATACTGTTGTTATCCCGTGCCATCTGCTTATTATATTCTTTGATACATTTTTCAATTTCTTTATAATCTTTCGCTGTTGTAAGTGTCTGGGTTGTCTCTGTCTGATCTGCTGCTGATGCAATTGTTGCTGCATCTAATGTTGTGTTGTTTCCTTTGTTGATCTGCTTGATTCCAACTGTCGCTCCAACTATCACACAGACACATGCCGCCGCTGCGATCGGCACGATACGTTTCCAGCTCTTCTTTTTGGCTTTTGATCCCTGCTGCTTTTCTTCCTGTCTTGCCTGAAGCATTTTCTGAATTGCCTCCGGTTCCAGTGAGTCCGGAAGAATCACATCATCTGCCATCTGTCTCAAATCCTGCTCTAAACGCTTTTCATCCTCAATCTTCTTGTTGTTCTTTTCTCTATTTTCTTCCATCTTTTCCGCCTCCTTCTTCTATTCTTTTTTCAACCCCATCTCTTATAAGATCATCCTGTACGATCATCCTGCTTCCAACATCTTACGCATCTTCCCAAGTGCCCTGCTTTTCTTTGATCGAACCGTTGCAGCATTCATCTCAAGCACCTGCGCGATTTCCTCACTTCCATATCCAGCGAACACAGAATACGAAAGTATCATACGCTCTTCCTCCTCAAGCCTTGCAAATGCTTCCTTCACATCAAAATGCTGCTCATAGTCCGGTTCGTGCCCAGCTTCTGGTGTCGCTTCCTCTGATGCATGATTTCCACGCTTTCCCAACATTTTTCTGCATTGATTTCCTAAAATTGTAAAGATCCAGCTTTTAAAACTACTCTCATTCTTGAGCTTCGCAATATTTTCAAATGCAGATATAACGGTCTCACTTACCGCGTCTTCTGCATCTTCTGTATGCTTCATCATATATAATGCGAATTTATACATTTCCTTGCAAACGCCGGCATATAACAGGGAAAATGCTTTCGTATCTCCATTCTTGGCCTTGCGAACCAATTCCTCTTTGAATTGTATTTCCCTTGAATTTTCTTTATCCTTCATTCGTTCCCTCCTCTCGAATCATCTTTTTCATTTGAAGATTCTTATAACCATTTTTATGAATCACCTGTATTGGTTCATGAAGTCTATGAATAGTTTCACATTATCTTTATTATAGGTTATATACACTAGAGTCTTCAAATAGAAAAACTGTTGCAGATGAAAACTAAGAATTTCTTAATAAAAAGACAGCGAGATACAGGTCTTTTCCATATCTCGCTGTCTTTGGATGATTATTCACTCCTAAAGTGTTAACATATTTTTACTTCATCAATAAGGCTTTTCCTATTAATTCTGCACACTTTTTCAGTTCTGCTTCTGTATGGCTGGACATAAGCGCGACTCTAAGCCTTGCTGCTCCTTTAGCAACAGTTGGATAACGTATCGCTGATATAAAATATCCATTCTCATAAAGATAGTTGGAAACTGTCAGTGCATTTTCCTCATCACCAATAATAACAGGAATTATGGCAGTTTCAGATTTTACATTGATACCATATTTCCCAAGTTGTGTACAAAAATATTTTACATTGTACTGCAATTTTGTTACTCTTGAGATTTCCTTTTCAAGAACTTCGATTCCAGCCAGATTCGCAGCCATGGTTACTGGCGAAAGTGAAGTAGAAAATATGAATCCTCTTGCCACATTTCTCAGATAGTTTATCAGTCTTGTCTCTCCGGCCACATAACCACCTTCGCCACCTATCGACTTACTAAATGTTCCCATTAAAATATCTACCTGTCTTTTTTCCTGCCAGTATTCCCGGATTCCATGACCGGTTTTGCCGATCACTCCTGTGGAATGTGCTTCATCTACCATGGAAAACAATTGATTCTCTTCACAGATATCAAGAAATTCCGGAAGCTTTAATATATCTCCATCCATAGAAAAAACTGCATCACTGACAACAATGCCTGTCTCACATGGATTCTCCTGTATTTTTTTTCGCAGATCATCCATATCATTATGAGCATATGTTACAATTTTGGCTTTTGAAAGACGGCATCCATCAATAATACTTGCATGATTTAATTCATCACTAAAAACAGTATCTCCTTTTTTCACCATTGCGGATATTGTTGCTACATTTGCAACATATCCTGTGTTAAACACGATCGCTGCTTCTGTTTCCTTGTAGGAAGCAATCTTATTCTCCAGTGCATTATGTATCACTGTGTTTCCGGTTGTAAGTCTGGAGCCACCGGAGCCAAATCCATACATAGCTGTCGATTCTACGACTGCTGATTTTATGGAAGGATGACTGGCAATATCCAGGTAGTTATTGGATGCCATTAATACATAATCTTTTCCATCTATAGTTACATGTGAACTCTGTGCTGATTCTATTGTCTTCATTGTGCGAAAAAGATGGTTTTCTTTTAAAGATACCAGTGCTTTATCAATTTTATCCCACTTCTGTGGTCTTTTCATATCTGATTTTTTGCAAATCTTTTTGGGTACATTTCTGACGATCACATGCTGATTCTGAAGAAAATCAATTGCTTTTTGTTCTTCTGCATCTGTTCCTCGAAACAGAAATATTCTTCCTCCTTTTTCGCTCCCCATTCTCTTCATCTTCGTGATTCTTCTATAACCGATTTCTTTTGAGCTCACATAACCGGTCACGTACTCGGGATCATCTGAAATACATATCTCACCAATAATACCAGGACAATTTGCCACTTTTGTCGCAAGTACAATTGCTTCTTCATAATGATTCTTCTCGTTTCCGATTCTGTCCCCTTTCATTCTCTCCTGATCCATATTGGTAGCACGAATCCCACGTTTTTTATCCGGTTCTAAACGAATGAGCCTGTCAACATCAAGAAGCATAGCTCCTCTCATGGCATAAGTTTCATCTAAGAATTGCATGACATCTTGCGGATTGTCTATTCCAGTTTCTTTTAAATATTTTTTTATCTCTTCCTGCCCTTTTTCCCATGTTTCGACCTCAATTGTCTCTACTGAAAGTGCATCAAGATAAATAATGTTCTCCTTGCAGACTTTATTTATCTTCAAGTTCAACGCATCTGCTTCACCCTTGGAATGATGCATTCCTCTCTCTATCAGCGCATTGGCAAATATATCAACATCCGGTGCCTCAACGATTTTCTCTGCTCCGGATATGTGTACATCCGTACCGTTTTCCTTTTTGCTTGCACGCATCTTAATACTGTACAATTTCTCCGCACTCATAGATTAAATTCCTTTCTGTTCAGTGAACCAGTCTTTCATGACATCAACAATCTGCCTGATCTCATTATCCTGTATGATATACGGAAACATGGCATACATAATATCGAGAAATGGTCTTGAAAATACTCCTCGTTGATATGCATACTCCTGAAATCCGATAAGACATGATGGGTCATGTACCTGGAAACAAAGACAACCACCCATATATCTGATTTCTTTGATAAGCGGATGAGTGAATCCGGAGACCAGATTTCTAACCATATCCTCTATATGCTTGATTTTTTCCATATAGTTTTCACGCTCAAATATTTCTATAGATTTTAATGCTGCACTGCATGCGACCGGATTTCCCATAAATGTAGGACCATGCATAAGTGCATCTGTATCCTTATCAGAATAGAATCCATTATATATTTTATGATTTGCTACTGTCACTGCATGTCCTATATACCCGGCAGTCAATGCTTTTCCAAGCACGATAATATCCGGAAGTACAAGATCAGACACAAAACGATTTCCAGTACGTCCGAAACCAGTTGCAACTTCATCAAATATAAAAACAACATCATATTCATTGCAAAGTTCTCTTGCCCTTCTCAGGAAATCAATACTATACATTTTCATCCCGCCGGCTCCCTGAAGAAGTGGCTCTACAATAAATGCATAAAATTCATTTCCGTGTGTCCGAAATACTTTTTCCAATGCATCCATTTCCGTTGGAATGTGAATTACATCCTTCTTATCATCTTCTGATAATATAAAATGATAATCCTCATCATCTCCGGCCTTCATACACATAAATGTATCTCCATGATACGAGTTGGTAAGCGAAAGGAGTTTTTTTCTTCCGCTGCCACGATTAATATTAAATTGCAATGCCATTTTCAAGGCAACCTCTACAGCAACCGAACCCGAATCTGAAAAAAAACAGTAATCAAGATCTCCCGGGAGAAAATCTTTTAGTTTTTCTGATAATTTCAAGACTGGTTCATGAGTAAGCCCACCCAGCATGACATGACTGAATTGATCAATCTGATTCTTCATTGCTTCGTTAATTTCTTTATTTTTATAGCCATGTATCATACACCACCAGGAAGATACGGAATCTATCATTTTATTATCCTGCGTATACAAATAAACTCCTTCTGCATCTACAATTTTATATGGTGTCTTCATTTTCTTCATCTGTACATATGGATACCAGATCATAAGTTTATCTCCTAAAATTATTCTTATTTTTGCTTTCCTCATTCCGTTATATTGTTATCTGTATAATGAAATTAATTCTGCTATATCAATATTCAAGTCCACGTCTCCCATGGAAACTTTCGCCAGAGTTGGAAGCCCCGTCATATATTCGCACATGCGTATATTATCTTCATGCATGATATTATCCGCTATATAATGATTAAAAATCATTCCTTTTATATTCATATTTCTGTTTTTCATATATTCATAAGTTAGTACAACACTATTGATTGTTCCAAGTCCTGCATCTGCAACCAGAATGCAGTCAAGTTCCATCTCATCTATTATATCTGTCAACCCAATACGTGCCTCATCAAAACAGATCGGACATAAAATACCGCCACTTCCCTCAACTGTTATATAGTCGTATTTCTCTTTTACTTTTCTATAATTATCCAAAACAACTGCCATCTCAACATGATTTCCTTCCAGACGTGAAGCCAGATGCGGAGAATAAGCATGCTCATAGACATACGGGCACATTTCCTCTACTGACTGGGAGATTCCTGATACATTCTTAACCCACAAAGCGTCACCAGGAATCAGCGTTCCATCTTCCTCTCTTTCATTTCCACTCATAGCAGCTTTAAAATAGCCTGGAGTCATCCCGTTCTCTTTTATCTTTTTTATAATCAATCCTGTAACGTATGTTTTACCAACATCCGTACCTGTACCGGTTACAAATATCCCTTTTCCCATTGCATTCTCCTTTTTTCTTGCATACTTTAGGCAAAGTATATACTTACTCGCAACTAATTGTCAACCTTTTTTATTTAATGGTTGACAATTAGTTGCTTATTGTATACAATAACTTTGCTTTTAATCTCTCTCAATGGGAAATGGCAGAAATATTTTAAACAAAAGGATGGGAAAACTATGAGTACTACAGAAGAATCAAAAGAAAGAATTTTATCCAATCATTTTTTTAGCGTCAAAAATCTGACTATGGACGGCATGTGGGTTGTTCTGCTGTTCATCTCGGGCTTATTTAAAATCCCATCACCCATTCCAGGAACTGAATTTCAATTATCAGCCCCATTAGCCATAAGCATCGGAAGAATCAGAGGATTTCTACATTATCTTACCATCGGCATCATTGCCAGCATTATTGGGATGATATTAGGTCTTCAGACTATATACAATGTCATTATCGCAATGGTGTACCGTATTGTAGCCGGTCTTATCTTAACAGTATTAAAAAAGGACCCACTGGCCCTCATTATTGCTGGTCCTGCCGGAACGTTTGCAGCCAGACTGGTATTGGCAACAATCTTGGGTGTTGCCTGGCAGCCTTTAGTAGTAAGCGCAGCTCCTGGAATGATTTTTACTGCAATAACTGCCCCTGTTCTGACTTCAATTCTAAAAAGAGTCCTTAAGACAATTTCCTAAAACACCAACTCAGGAGCATCCATTTTAACAGCGAGATACAGGTCTTTCCCATATCTCGCTGTCTTTAGACGATTCTTTGCTTTAGCCTGATCCTCATAGTTCCAGCAAATCTTCATTCTTGCATCCAAGCGCCCTGCTCAATCGCAACACATCAATTGCTCTGGTCTGATTGATATCTCTCTGTCTTTGCTCAAAGAGTTGTATCTGCCGCACAGATACTCCTGACAGTTCTGCCAGTTCTCGCTGTGATAGTCCCGCCAAATCACGAATTCGTTTCAGATTTGTCTCCGGATAATGTTGGTTCCATAATTCATCCAACCGCTCCACGAAATGTGCCAAATCCATCTCGTGGTATACTTCATACATATTTCGAATTTCCGTCATTGATACCGCCCTGTAGATGCGTGAAAATGTTCTTCCTCGATACCACTGATAATAGGCCAATGCCCAGCCACTCCAATATTCTGGTGATTTATCCAAATACATCTCATCTGGGTACTCTTCCATTACTAACCCAGAATCCCGAATCACTTCTTTGACTAACTCACACCCTGTTTTTCCGGCTACATAAGTAGGATTTCCAATTTCAAATTGCCGTGACACATTTGAAACCAGAAACATTTCAAAAAATTTATCAATATCCATATCATATGTGTTCACCGCGAAATCCAACATATCTCCCAATATTCGTTGGGCTGATGTAAGATAATCATCTGAATAAGCGTGTATCACCATTTTCCATACCCTCCCTCATGATGTCCAGCATGAATAACTCATGAATATCTGCACTTTCTTTTTTACGTCTTCTATATTCTCGTCTTGCTTCACGCTCGCGCTCCGCTTTCTTGATATAATATATTTCCGCATCTACATTTTCATAATTCTGAAAATAAATCGTCTCAAAAGCTTTCGGACTTTTTAATACAATCTGCTCGCCCAATTTACCTAACCGCATCGCCTCAGATAATTTTTCCAACGAAATTACTCCCGAAACAAAATCCTGGGCAAACGAAAAGTATGAATCATCTGCACGATATCCTACAACAATATCATATGGAGTAATATCTATCAGGAAATGCTCTTTTATGTATTTTTTTGCCTCTTCTGCAATACTTCCATTCTGCCAGTACGTTCTATTATCTGCAAGAATAGCAAGCCAATTCAATATGTGGTATTTTGAATCATTCAGATTCAATACTTTTAATCCTTCCATGTCCAATTCATAAATATTCACATATCCATTTTTTTGCTTTGCACATGCCCACTCTCTTGCTAATTCTATATTTTCTGTACAATAAAAACCTCTTCCGTAATCATTGTGTCTGGCACCCTTCCCGAACTCTGGTTTTTCAATTAAGAATTCTGATCCATGATATAATATTTTTTTCATACCAGCTCCTCCTTATGTATTAAGTATATCGCTACAGCGATATACTTGCAAGAGATTTTGAGTCAGTGTACTCCTTACAGGAAACTCGCAAAAATATTTATGATATCGTTTTTTCAGGAGATAATACTTTTACATCTGTCCGGTTTATTTTGTGTGTAACGCACAAAGTGAATTGACTTTTTTTGTACACAAGAATAAAATAAAATCGTTGATTTTGCATTTTATTGACTGTATTCTGACCGGATGCTATGATTTGTGCGTAAAGAACAAATAGCAACATAACAATAATGATGTTATTTCAAATCATTACTGTTAATGAGAAAAGAGGAATACAGTATGAAAGGTTCAAAATTATTTAAGAATGTAAGGCTAAAGGGTCAAAAAGAACTTGTTTCTATCTTAGTTAAAGATGGAATTTTCAAGAAAATCGCAGCAGATATACCACAGGAAGAAACTGTAGGATGTGAGGAAGTGGATTTAAATGGACAACTGGTGGTTCCACCATATGTAGATCCGCATTTGCATCTTGATTATGTATTTACAGCAAGCCTTGGTGAGGAAAACGGATCGGGAACTCTTTTTGAAGGAATCCAGCGATGGAGTGAATCAAAAGGAAATATGACTGTTGAACAGATGAAGGAGCGTATTTACAGTGGAATAAGAAAAGAGATGCTGCATGGTGTTCAGGCTATCCGAACACATATTGATGTGACAGATCCAACATTTACAGGTCTTAAAGCTGCACTTGAAGTAAGAGATGAAGTAAAAGATATTCTTGATCTGCAGATTGTTGCATTTCCTCAGGAAGGAATGTACGCATACAAGGACGGTGACAAACTGGTAGAGGAAGGACTTAAGATGGGGGCTGACTGTGTTGGCGCGATACCTCATTTTGAACTGGCCCGAGAGTTCGGTGAAAAATCAATCCACAAGACAATCGAACTGGCTGTCAAATATAATAAGCTTATCGATGTACATTGTGATGAGACAGACGATACGCAGAGCCGCTTTTTGGAGCTGTTGAATGCATTGGCACTTATGGAAGGTATAGGCACAAGAACTACAGCCAGCCATACATGTTCCTTTGGTTCAGCGGATAATAGTTATGCATTCAGGATGATGAAGCTTTTCAAAAAATCAGGCATCAATTTCATCTCATGTCCTACTGAGAATGTATATCTTGAAGGACGTCAGGATACCTACCCGAAGAGACGTGGAATCACAAGAGTAAAGGAACTTTATGACAACGGAATCAATGTCTGTTTTGCACAGGATTCCATGTCGGATCCTTGGTATCCGCTTGGAAACGGAAATATGATGATGATACTCGATCACGGAATCCATCTGGCACAGATGATGTCACCTGAAGAGATTACGAATGTTCTCGATCTTGTGACAACGAACGGAGCTGTAACCATGAATATTACAGATCACTACGGAATCGAGGAAAATAAGCCTGCAAACTTTATCGTGCTTGATGCAAAATCAGAATTTGAAGCAATATGTGAGAGAGCAGGAATCACTGCTTCTGTCAGACACGGTGAATTTTTGTTCAAAAAAATTCCTGCAAAGGTAACAGGAGCTATTGACCTGCTGAAATAAAAGGTGGGAAAACAATGTTTCAGTGCAAGGATCTTCTATCACTTACGACAATGTCACAGGCAAATGTAATAGCCGGATCGGGTGGCATGGAAAAGGGTATACGCTGGTCTTATAAGGCAGAGAATATTAATTTTGAGAAATGGGTACGTGGGAACGAACTTTTAATAGTAAGTGCTCCGGTAACACAGAGAAAAAATTTTGATCTATATCAAACAATAAAAAAGGCAATTGAACTTAACATGTCGTGTGCTCTTTTATTGATGGGCGAGAATTATGTAACACAGATTGATGAAAAGGTAATAGGTTTAGCAGAAAATAATGATTTTCCGCTTTTCACCATGCCTTGGAATGTGCCACTTTTAGACTTTTTTGAGGAACTGGGACACGCCATATCATATCTAGATGACAGAAAAGATATAGAGGACAGTCTGCTTGCAGAGATTATTTTTGGAAACTGTATCAACACATCCAGTATCGAGCAGAAATGCAGGCAAATGGGAAATGATCCGGGAATGTTAGAACAGGTTTTCGTGCTTCATCTGAGCAAAAAAAGTTCGAAAGAGGCATGCAATGAATTAAATCAGGGAATTACAAATGACAAGATAAGAAACTATGCACAGACTCTAAAAGAATATTTTGCTGAATGTGATTATCCTGCAATCATTTCCTGCTATGGCGACAGGATCATAGGTTTTATGAAAGACTGTACAGATGATCGCAGGAAGATAATAGAAATTTTTGAACAGTTTGGTGAGTTTTTGCAAAATGACCTGAACGGAATTGAATACACTCTCAACATAGGTGAAAAATGTGAAAGCATATCCAAATTGCAAAAGAGCTTTCATGAGACATCTAAAACAAACTCCGTATTGGAACATATTAACAGGAAAAATGAAATCATCTTCTATGATGAGATGGGATTTTACCGTATGCTGATGTCGTATGAAAATACTGCGCCAATGCAGCGATTTGCGGATGAAGTGCTTGATTCTATCATACAGTATGAGAAGAAAGCTCATACACAGTTGATGGAGACGATGTGGGCCTATTTCGAGTGTGACTGTAATCTGCAGAGAACAGCTGATAAACTGTTTTCACATAAGAACACTGTGAAATACAGATTACAGAGAGTAGAACAGCTTACAGGAAAGAGTTTTGCGAACAGATTCCAGAGTCAGGAGCTATACAATGCACTGATGATCTATTATTTTCTTGATTGAGGGGATTTTCAGTGGAGAATCTCTTTCAGTGAATGATACAGGGAGATTATAATAGACAGGAGCATGCTCGGAACGGAAGGGACGGCAGATTACCTGGTTGATGCTGTAAAGATGAAGTTTGGATTGGAATAAAATTCGTCTTCCAGATATGCCGTACGGCGAAAACATCTGTTTTTTTGAATGAGATGACTATGAAGAAAAGTCTGTAAATATGATTCTTCTATGATAATGATTGAGCTGGAAGTATTAAATTGGAGCTTCCAGCTCTTGTTTTATATATACGACATGATTTCGGGCATGTCAAGAGCGGACGTCAAAAACGTCCTTCTCATCATGCATACAGATTCTGCTATTCCGGGAGTCTTCCCTCGTACATAATGCTGAGTTCACCGTAGACCCGTCCCCAGTTTCGAATGCTCATAGTCCATTTTTTTGTAGCTTCAAAAGTTGCCAGATACAGGGATTTCAGGAGTGCTGTATCACTTGGAAATACGCTTCTCTGACGGTTGAGCTTACGGTAGGTAGAATTCAGACTTTCAATTGCATTGGTCGTGTAAATAACCTTTCTGACATCCGGTGAGAACTTGAAAATCAGCGTTATTGCATCCCAGTTATCATACCAGCGTTTCATAGAATTCGGGTATTTTGCGGTCCATTTTTCAGTAACACGATCCAGAGCCAGTCTAGCTTTCTCTTCATCGGAAGTTTCTTACCTGATGTACAATACATCTCTGATACTCCGTTTTGGGGAATGCAGCGGCAATTGCCTCTTTAATACCGCTAAGACCATCAGCACAGATAATCAGGATATCCTTTACACCACGATTCTTCAGCTCATTCAGGACAGACAGCCAGTATTTTGAACTTTCATTATCACCGACAGTGATTGAAAGAACCTCTTTTTTCCCTTCTGTGTTGATGCCAAGAATGACGTAGGCAGCCAGCTTTCTGATTACTCCATTATCGCGTACGGAATAATGGATGGCATCTATATAAAGGATTGGATATACTTCATCCAACGGTCGATTTTGCCAGTCTTCGATCTGAGGCAGAATTTTATCTGTAACGTCTGAAATAAAACCTTCTGATGTCTCAAAACCGTAGATATCTTCGATGGTTTCGGATATTTGCCGGGTTGTCATCCCTTTTGCATACATGGAAATAATCTTCTGATCAATATCAGAAATATCCTTCTGATGTTTCTTTACAATCTGTGGCTCAAATGTTGATTTACGGTCCTGTGGAACATCGATATCCATGCTGCCATAGCTGCTGTTTACACGCTTTGATTTATATCCATTGCGGTAATCATCGCTATCAGATCGTTCAGATTTCTGGTAGCCAAGATGATCATCCATTTCTGCTTCCACCATCTCTTTGATGGTGCCGCCAAGCAGATCCTTAAGAGCATCCTGAATATCTTCAGCTGTTTCAATATCATACTCCTGAAGAAGTTGCTGAATGATGTTTCGCTTTCCCTCTGTCATTACTACTTTGTGTACAGGTTTCTTTTCTCTTCTTGCCATAATAAAAGGCCTCCTATGATTTATATTTTACCATAGAAGACCTTGCTGTTATTAGCTATTTACAGAAAAAGTTTCACACACTCATACAATTAAGCTTTTCTATAATTCTTTTTCATTCAAAGATTTTGAGTCTTTATTCACTCTTGCTTCATTTAATTCAATAAATTCTATAAAGGCATTGCAAATCTCTTCATCTGATTCCCAAAACTTTACATGTGGATTATAATAGTATTTTTCCATATTTTCTGATTTTTCATACACTGTCATTTTACCCGCTTCAAGAGATTCTGGATAAAATTCATGAGAACGCATATTCTCCTTATATTTATTATCATATGTTTCAAATTGCAACGCATTTAATACACATTCTATAACTGTATCATTTATTTTGGCAATCCTAAAACCTGTCATTTGATAATGTCTACTGTCTTTTACTACTTCTATATAATCAAAAATATTAGTATCTTTGTATCCTTTACCATTTCCATGTACAATTCTAGCGCCTGCAATTTTCTTCTTTATACCTTGCAATTTTTCATTTATTTTTTCTGAACATGTTTTAAGTAAATATGGCTCATCCGGAATAATATGAAAATTTCCTAATCTTTTTCTATTATCTAATCGATAAAAGTCTTGCAATTTATCCGTTTCTTTTATATATTTTACTTGATTTTCTTTTCCTATCTCATCTATCCATAATCTATATTCATACTCTTCTTCTTTTTTCATTTGTCCTACTTGCTCCTCTTCATTTAGTCTGCATTTATGATTAAACCAATTGACAATACTATTGCCTTACATTTTTAATTTTCCCATTCTTTCTCCTTAAATCCAACCAACACCTTATCCTCATCCAGCAACAATGGCCTCTTCACCAGCATCCCATTTGTCGCCAGCAATTTCAGCTGTTCATCTTCACTCATCTCTGGAAGCTTGTCCTTCAGTTTCATCTCCTTATAAAGCATCCCACTGGTATTAAAGAATTTCTTTAGCGACAAGCCACTCTTCTGATGCCATTCTTTCAACTCTTCATATGTTGGATTCTCTTCAACAATATGCCTCTCCGTATACTCTATCTCTTGACTGTCCAGCCATTTCTTAGCCTTCTGGCAGGTAGAGCATTTTGGATACCAAATAAATAACATCTTATCTTCCTCCCATCCTTAATTCGTTTGATTTCATTATACTACATTTCTATTATCAAATCAGCCAACTTTTTATCATATGATTTTTTACTAAAAAGAAATAACAGAAAAAGACGAACTCATTTTTCATAATGAATTCGTCTTTTAGGGTAAGGTTATTAGGTTTTTTATGATAAGTCATTTTCATCAAACACTCCGGTAAAACTCCAGTTCTCACCCTGATCTTCTGATGTGAATACAAGACCTTCTGTCTCGCCACTTTGGCTCATCACATGAATCGTGTAATTCTCGCCATCCTGCTGTGGCATTTCCAGATACTGATAATCCTCAAGCGTGAGGCCATATTCCTGCATATGCGGCGGATATTCCGTCACCGTATCCATCGGAAGCTCTATTTCCTTCAGTGTTTTTCCACCATCTTTTGTAACATAAATAGATGAATGTGTCTGTGATGCCCCGCTCAGACCGATGAAGCCAAACTGTTCATCGAAGAATTGTATCCCTTCTCCTGCTCCGCCATTTCCGTCGAATGGGTCTTCATTTACTGTTGTCCAGTTATACCCACCATCTGACGTAGTTTTCAGTTTGTAATAACGTGTTCCAAGAGCCGCATCAACAACAGAAAGTTTCCAGCCTTTTTGCTCATTTAAGAAGAATCGGACAACACCGCTTCCGTCCGTATCGACCGTCCAAGTATTATTCTCTTTTCCTTGTTCTTTCGCCTGTGAATCTTTCTCTGCCTGCTCATTCTGACTAATTGTATCAGGACTGATATATTCTGGTTCCATCATATAACGCACCGGCGTCACAGATTCATCCTGTGGAAGATATAGAGACACTTCATATCCAAGTGCTTCTCCACCGCTATCCAGTGCTGTGAAATCAGTCATACCACTGACTGCTCCGTCACCATCCACATCTCCCGGAAGATAAATAAGACCTTCCGAAGAAGCGAAGGAGCGTTTTCCATAATACAGGATCTCATATTCCGGCGGATTATCTGCAAATGCGTAATTCAGATTCCATTGTGTCACCTGCATCTTACAATCTGATTTTTCCAGAATGGTAAACATAGGATCTAATTTCTTGTCATCATCATAATCTGCATTTGCATAACCTGCGATCTGCACAACAATTTTATCACTTTTATCTATATCATAATCAATCAGATATGTCTTATCTTTTCCCTTTTCATTCTGTCCGTAGAGATAGGCCGACACGCGGGTTATCGTTCCGTCTTTATCAAAGGACATCTCAAAACTATCTGTGATATATAACTCATCCGGAAGTTTCAGTTTCTTATTGATATCTTTTATCAGTCCTTCTGCGCCATCACGAAAGAAATTGTTATGTTCATACTCAATTTTCTTCGTCTTAAACAGGCTGTCTACCTTCCAGGACAATGCTCCATTATAAGGAATCGCTGTATATACGATATACGAAATCCCTCCGACTGTAACTGCAAGCAAAATCAGAAGCTCTGTACCAAACACTGTTTTCCTGAGTGCGCCTTTCATTTTAAAAGGGTTTTCCTTTTCCGCGATCAGGCAACCGATCCAGATACAAAGACTGAGTACCAGAAGGATACCTAAAGCCAAAAATGCAAACTTCAGCTGTCTGATACTTCCGTACTTGCAAAGTACACAGGTCACGAGCAAAAACAAAATGTAATAGAGAATACTAAGCTTGCCAAATATAAATTTCAGTTTTTTCATTCAATCACATCCTAATAATACTTCCAGGTCTACTATTTCTAATCGTTCTACCCCAAAATTGTTTTATACCAATTATTTTAATACTTTTTCTTGATCAAAATGTAAAAATTTCATGATCTTTTCTATACTCTCCTTTGTCCAGGCCGTAATCTCAAGCACTGCATCCGGTATCTCCTGGTCTCCGGAATCCGGATTATGCATCCAGATACATGGCATCTTAGCCGCCTTAGCAGCCTTTCCTCCATTCGTTGAATCTTCGATCACAATACACTCGTCTACCGGTACGCCCAGCTGCTTCGCTGCAAAGAGAAATGTATCCGGCGCCGGCTTTGGATTCTTCACTTCATCTCCACTTGTCACGACATCGAAATATTTCATCAGATCCAGCGTTTCCAGTGTCTCTGTGATTACAGGTTTTGGAGAAGAAGAAGCCACGGTCAGGTGATATTCCGCGTCTTTCAGACAGCAAAGCATCTGCCCTACTCCCGGCATCTCAGGGAATCCGTCTCTTGCAATAATTTCATCTTTCTTCTCTTTCATAATCTGATTCATTACTTCCAGACTTTCAAATGTGATTCCATAATTTTCTTTGATCAGATTCATGAAATGGAGTCTTGTAGATCCAATGCATGGTTTATATACATCGTAATCTAAGTCAATTCCATATCGTTCTTTAAAAATTTCTACCCAACATTGATAATGAAGCGGTTCTGTATTAATCAAAACCCCATCCATATCAAAAATTATTGCTTTTATCATTTTTATATCCCAACTTTCTATAAAAGATCAATGTTAATGTGGTCGCTACGATCCAACCAAATGGCCATGCCATCCAGATCCCAGTGCTTCCAAAGCTTTTTGTCAAAACCAACGCAAATCCGATTCTCAAAATAAGATCCGGAACTGTTGCAACCACAAAATAGACCATCGCTCCGGAGCCTCGGATAATTCCATCTGTCATCAGCTTAATTACAATCATAAAATACCACGGCGATACTATTTTCAAAAATGCCATTCCTGCGCTGATCGCCTCTACACTCTCTGCACCTAAGAACAGTCCCATCATCTGACGGCTGAAAACGAAATACAAAATGACAAACGGAATTGCCGTAAGCTCTGATAATTTTAATCCGGTACGGAATCCCAACGGAATTCGTTCTTTCTTTCCCGCGCCGATATTCTGTGCCGTATAACTGGATAGACAGGAACCAAGTGTCATAAAGATATTAATGGCAAATGTATTCAGCTTGATCGCTCCCGAATATCCCGCAACAACTGCTGAACCGAATTGATTTACAATTCCCTGCACGAAAAGATTTCCTACACTCAATACGCTCTGCTGAAGAATGCTTGGAATTGCAATCGCCATGATCTGTGCAAATAATTTCTTATCAAACCACGGCTGCTTTTCTTTCCCGGCAAATTTCTGCAATCTTCCGAGAAGTGTTACTAATGCAAGCACGGCTGACACACCTTGCGCGATAAATGTTGCCCAGGCAACACCGCTCACACCCCACTGGAATTTTGCTACGAAGATGTAATCAAGAATAATATTTCCAGCTGAGGAACCAAGCAGAAAATATAACGGTGTCTTAGAATCCCCGAGTGCTGTAAATACTCCGGTACACACATTATAAAGCATCAGGAAGATAATTCCGAAAATGTAAATTTTCAAATATAAAACTCCATCTGCCATAATATTCTGTGGTGTGCGGATCCATCTCATCATCTGATGATTAAAGAAATACCCGAATAATGTCAGCATGATTCCCAGCACCATAGAACTAAGAAATGCTGTTGTAACCGCACGCTTCACACCGCCCCGGTCTTCCGCTCCGAACAGTCTTGATACGACTACGGATGCCCCCAGATTCATTCCCACGGCAAATGCCATAAAAATAATTGTGATCGGATAAGATGCGCCGACTGCTGCCAACGCATTTTCTCCTGCAAACCTTCCCGCAATCATACTGTCTGCGATATTGTAAATCTGCTGGAACATCACACTGAACAACATTGGCAGAAGGAACCGCCATAATGTCTTGTTCGGATGTTCTTTCGTTAAATCTGTAATCATCTTTTTGCCCCTCTCATTACAAACTCTACAATCCAATAATTCTATAAATTTCTTTCATATCCAGACTAGCACGAACGATATCTGCAAGCTTATCATACTGTTCTTCCTTATAAGACTTCCAGTCTACTGCCTGTACCGTCTCCGGATCATAGCCTTTCTCTTTCAATAAAGCGGAGAGAAACCCACCTGACATTTCCGGTGAATCAAAGATTCCATGCACATAACAGCCATAGACATTTTCCTTCTGTGAACCATCCGGATGTCCTTGTTGTAGCGTATCAGAATCATTTTCTATTGTTACAAGCCCGGATGCGTGCTCATCAAGAATCGTCTCTCCCATATGGATCTCATATCCTTCGAAAGGAAGTCCCTCCATCTCTTTCAGTATTCCTCTCATCTCGCCGAATGTTCCATGTACTCTGGTTCTATGTTTCTCTGGGCGAAACACAGTCTTTGTATCCAAAAGTCCCATTCCCTGTACAGTTCCTCCGTACTCTTCTCCTGTTGGATCTGAGATCTCCATTCCAAGCATCTGATATCCGCCACAGATTCCAAAGACCGGTTTGTTCTGTGCGCTGTGTTTCAGAACTCTTGCTTCCAGTCCGTTCTGACGCATCCACAGAAGATCGCTGATCGTATTCTTTGTTCCCGGAAGGATCACCGCATCCGGATTTCCAAACTCGGCCGGAGATGAAACATATCTCACACTTACTTCTTCCAGTGCTTCTAAAGGTGCTAAGTCAGTAAAATTAGAGATCCTTGGGAATCGGATCACTGCCAGATCGATCAGTCCCGGCTTCTCTTTTTTCTGAAATCGTTCCGTCAGGCTATCTTCCTCATCCAGATCTAAATAAAAGTACGGAACTACTCCCGTTACAGGGATATCTGTCTTTTCTTCCAACATTCGAAGCCCCGGTTCCAGAATGGATACATCTCCACGGAATTTATTAATGATCGTTCCTTTGATCCGCGCTTTTTCATCCTCTTCAAGAAGCATTACAGTTCCGGCGATCTGGGCAAACACTCCACCTCGATCGATGTCTCCGACAAGAAGCACCGGTGCATCTGCAAGCTTTGCCATTCCCATATTTACAATATCATCTTTTTTCAGGTTAATCTCTGCCGGACTTCCGGCACCTTCAATTACAATGATATCATACTTTTTCTCTAACTCATGATATGCATCCATAATTGCCGGAATATATTCCTTCTTATGACGGTAATACTCTCTTGCAGCCATCACTCCGATTGGTTTACCATTGATAATCACCTGAGAGCCTGTATCGTTCGTCGGCTTAAGTAAAATTGGATTCATTATTGCTTCCGGTTCAATCCCTGCAGCTTCTGCCTGCATCACCTGGGCTCTTCCCATCTCCAGTCCTTCTTTTGTGATAAAAGAATTGAGTGCCATATTTTGGGATTTGAAAGGTGCAACTTTGTATCCATCCTGTTTCAGGACACGGCAAAGACCTGCTGCCAGTGCGCTCTTTCCGACATTTGACATCGTTCCCTGTATCATAATTGATTTCGCCATATTTTTCGCCTCCTTCACTGTTTTGACAGGATTGTTTCAAATGCCCGTAAAAGAACATCATTTTCCTCTTTTGTCCGCACCGCAATCCGATACCAGCCTTTGCTCAATCCTTTGTAGTTCCCACAATCTCGAATCAAAATCCCCTGTTCTAACAGTCGATCAAACAATGGGATTTCACTATATAATAAGAAAAAATTTGCCTTTGTTGGAATAAATCTAATCCCAAACTCACGCATTTTCTTTTCCATGCGCATTTTTTCTTCCACGATTTTGTTTCGTATTTTCTGAACTCTCTGTTCTTCTCTCTCTGTCAGCGCTTCTATCCCTGCTGCCTGTGCCGGAACCGACACGCTCCAGGGCTGACGGATCTGCTGCATCCGCTCTCTAAGTTCTCCATCCGAAGTCATTGCATATCCCAGTCTCAATCCCGGAATCCCATACATCTTCGTAAATGCCTGTACAAGAAAAAGGCACGCATGATCTGTCACCTTTTTCACCATGGTATACTTCTGCGCTTCTTCCAGAAATTCAATAAAACACTCGTCTAAAACAAGACGTATCTTCTTCTCTTCACATCGAGTAAGGATCTGTTCCATCAGCTCCGGTTCGATCACCTGGCCTGACGGATTCGACGGGGAGCATAAAAATACAAGATCAATGTCCTCTGTCAGTTCTTCCAAAAAGCTTTCTGTCAATGCAAAGTTATTCTCTCTTTTCAACTCATGATAAATGATTTCGCAGTCTACCGTCCGAAGTGCCTGTTCATATTCTGCGAAAGCCGGAATTGGAAGCAATGCTTTCTTTGGTTTTTCTGCAAGAACGACAGAAAAGAACAACTCCGCTGCTCCATTTCCGAAAAGGAAATATTCTTCCGGCAGACTTTTTTTCTCTGCCAGTCTCTTTCTGAGCCGTCTGCATTGACTGTCCGGATAAAGACTCACTTCATCCATCGATCTTTTTGCCGCTTCAAGAACTTCTTCTGACGGACCATAAGGATTTACATTAACTGAAAAATCCAGCACATCTCCATATGTATAAATGTCTCCTCCGTGTACATATTCCATGAATCATACTCCTACTTCTCTATGTGTTTCATTTTTAATCTAAAAGTACTGCCTCCAGCTCCTCGCGATTCTCTTCCATCCATTTGATCGGCTTTGGATGTTTAACCTCCGGATCCAGAAGCTTTTCCATCCAGACCATATTATACCAGCGGTCAAATTTGTATCCGCAATGATAGAATTCTCCTACCATGCGGTACCCAAGATGTGCATGGAACTGTGCGCTGTTCTTTGTCAGATATTCATCTTCAATCTCTGGATATCCAATGCATGCATATAGATTGCAAATGTTCTGAGCGTGCAGTACTTTCTCCAGTGCCTCATACAGCTTTTTACCAACTCCGGTTTTCTGCCGGTCTTTTCTTATATAAATTGTTGTTTCCACTGCCCAGTCATATGCTGCACGACCTTTAAATGCCCCTGCACAGCTATATCCAAGAATCTCACCATTCTGTTCTGCGACCAGATACGGGTACTTTCTCATCGTCTGACGCATTCGATCTTTGAATTCTTCCAGCGACGGAACTTCATATTCAAATGTAATCACTGTATCAGTTACATACGGTGTATAGAGCGCCAGAAGCTCTTCTGCATCTTCCATTTTTGCAAATCGAATCAATAAATCCATAACAATAAACCTCCAAAGACAACCATCATCAGTATCGTTGTCATATACATTAACTTCCCGGCACGAAGAATATCTTCCGGTTCAATCTTGCGGATTGCATCGCCGATATAATCCTTTTTATAGACTTTCCCGAAATAAACCGCATCCCCGGCTAACTGTACATCAAGCGCTCCGGCGCATACCGCCTCTGACTGGGCGGAATTCGGACTTGCATGTTTTCTCTTATCACGCAGATAAATCTTCCACGCATTCTTTCCATCCATCCCTGTCAAAAATGCTGCAACAACCATAAACCACGCAGTCAACCTGGCTGGAATGTAATTAAACACATCATCCATCTTTGCCGGAATCCTTCCGAAATACAGATATTTTTCATTTTTGTATCCAAGCATAGAATCCATCGTATTCACTGCTTTATATAAGAATCCAAGCGGTGCACCACCGATCAGAAGGAATAAAAGCGGAGCCGTCACGCCGTCGGAAGTATTCTCCGCCACTGTCTCTACCGCAGCTTTCGTCACACCTTCTGCTGTAAGGTTCTCTGTGTCTCTTCCGACAATCATGGATACAGCTCTTCTTGCACCAGGCAAGTCGTCTTCTTTTAATTTCTGATAAACCTTCCTACTTTCTCCTACAAGACACCGCGCCGCAAATATCTGGTAACACCAGAAGGTTTCCAAAAGAAACCGTACTGCCGGATGAACCTTTCCTACAGCAAATAAGAGTACCGCCGGTACAAGAAAGGATAATGAAACTGTCAGAATCCATAAAATCCCTCCTGCCAGAACTTCTCTTTTATTTTTCTTCTTTTGTTCTGATGCAGGAATACGACTGCACAACAACTTCCGCAATCCTTTTTCCAACACACTGATCAGGTTTCCGATCACGCGTATCGGATGGTACATCCAAACCGGATCTCCGAAAATGCAATCTAACAGAAATCCTATAATGCATGCCAAGATTGTCATCTTCCCATTCATTCTATCGCGCCTCCCAGTTTTTGAATTTCATAAAATCTGTGAACGCCGGACTTCCACTCATCTTCATTCACAAGCGTTCTATATCCTCCGCCATTTTCCACCTGCCAGTGATAAAAATCTTTTTGCTCTTCCGCCAGTTGTTCCAACACCGCCATAATCGTTCCTCCATGAACGACAAAAGCTGCACTTTCTACATTTTCTTTGCATAATCTATCAACCTGACAGAGCATGCCTCTCACACAACGTGAACGGAATTCCTTCTGTTCCTCCCCTTCCGGAAATGCAATCGTTCCACCGGAATCCAGCCATGCCTGATATTCTTCTCTATCTTTCAGTTCTTCATATGTCTTACCTTCAAAAATACCAAAATCACATTCCTTTAACAATACTTCCTGCGTGATCTGGTTCTTCGGATAAATCAACTCTGCCGTTTGAATACATCTCTTCATTGGGCTGACAATCACTTGCTGTACCTGTGGATAGCTATCTATTTTATATTTCTGTTTAAAGTTCAGTACTTCCTGTTCTGACAGTTCTTCATCTGTACTTCCGATATATTGTCTCTTTTCATTGCCCGGCGTCTTCAGATGCCGGATCAAAATAAGCTCCATAAATCACTCCAAAAAAATTTATTTTATTTCATTTTCATTTCTATAATAAAGCATCTATCATAAAACATTTATATGCAATAACATTTCTAGAATAATGCAAGCACTGCCAGCATAAACAGTTCACATAACTGCAGGAAGTATCCGGCAAGATCACCTGTAATACCTCCAAACTGTTTTCTGCTAAACTGATAATAATAAAAGAAAACAGCAAGTCCGACAACTGCTGCTGCCACTCCGCATAATCCTGCTGTCAGATAGAATCCAACTCCGGCTGCCAATAGCCATATGATCAATACAATTCTTACATTTCTCTTCTGTGCACCGTCTTGAAATGTCCGAAGCAGTCCACTGTTCTTCGCTGCCTGAAACGTCACAACAGAAATTCCACTCAGCGAACGCGAGAACACAAACACGAGTGCTGTCGCAAACAGGCGTTCTATTCTCATTTCACTAAAAATCCCCACACACAGAAGGAAATAACAGCAAAGACTGATGATCGCAAATGCTCCCGTATGTGGGTCTTTCAGAATCTCCAGCTTCTTCTCCCGGTCTCCATAAGAACTTTTTGCGTCCATCGTATCTGCGAATCCATCCAGGTGAATCCCACCTGTTATAAAAACCGGAATCAAAGTCAATACAACTGCATAAAAGAAAGTTCCTTCTCCCTTCCATACTGTGATCAGATTCCCTGCAACTGCCTCTAGTACACCGATTATAACACCAACAAGAGGGAAAAAGCACATCGCATATCTCATATTTTTCTCATTCCAGTCAACCCGCGGCATCGGAATCTTAGAATACATTGCGATTGCAATGATCATTGCGTTCAATAACCACATTTTTCTTACTCCTCATCTTCACTTAAGTTCTTCATACTGCTCTACTTTAATCTCCTCAAAGGTACTCATCTTCCGATAAACATTCACACCCATCTCAAGAAGTGGAATTGCTGCAACTGCACCACTGCCTTCTCCAAGAGACATCTTCGCATCAATCAGATATGGAAGTTTCAGCTCTTCTAAGACCATTCGCCCCGCCGGCTCTCCGGAGCAATGTGATGCCAGGATATAATCCGCCGTCTCAGGAACCATACGCACTGCGCACAATGCTGCTGCAGAAGAGATGAACCCATCAATCAGAACCGGAATATGATAGATCGCACCTCCGAGAAATGCACCTGTCATTCCGGCAATATCAAGCCCTCCGACTTTGGACAAGACATCTAAAATATCTTCCTTGTCTGGCTGATTTTTCTCAATTGCCGTCTGGATTGCCTGAATCTTTCTGTTTAACCCTTCTGAACTAAGGCCTGCGCCTCTCCCTGTCACATTTTCTACACTTTCATCAAGCAGAACGGACACAACAGCACTGCTCGTCGTTGTATTTCCAATCCCCATCTCACCTGTTGCAATCAGATCATACCCTTGTTCTGCCAGCTCTTTGACCTTTCGTATGCCAATAAGAACGGCTTGTGCAGCCTGTTCTCTTGACATTGCAGGTTCCATCGCCATATTCTTTGTTCCGTACATCACTTTGTCTTTCGGATCTGTCACCGACGGAACATCTGTCACCATTCCAATATCGATTGGAAATAAATCCACTCCGGCGGTCTCTGCCATAATACATACGCTCGTCGCACATTTTGTAAAATTGTCCGCAACGATTGCTGTCACTTCCTGTCCGGTCTGGGTCACTCCTTCTGATACAACTCCATTATCCGCACAAAAGATCAGCAAGCCTTTCTTTTTAATCTCAAAATCCGCTTTTCTTCGAATTCCAGCCATCCAGATCACAGCATCTTCCAGTTTTCCTAAGCTAAACAGTGGTTTTGCAACTGTTTTCCATCGTCTTTTTGCCTGTTCTTCATAGGATTTCTCCACCGGTTTTATCATTTTGAATTTTTCAATCAATAATCTTTCATTTTCTTTCATCGACATCTTTTCATTTTTTGTCGTTTTTCTTTCATCATCTACCATTGTTATGTCTGCTTTTCTTATTATTTTCTTCTGATCTATAGTTTGTCTTTCTAACTTCACAAGCCAGTTTTTTTCGCATTTTCTGGCATCATTCTCCTATTTTATCATAATTTTTTTCATTCTGATATATAAAAAAGCAACGGAATCTGTCATATTTTCCTTGTAATTTTTCATTTTTTGACATTTTTCTTTTTTCTTCTTGCATTTTTAATATGAAATCTTTCATTTTTCCCAGTTCTTTGTTAAAAAATTTACGGGATTTTTATTGATTTTCTTCACATAATATGTATAATTAAAAAAGGATATGAAAAGCTTGCATGAGCAGCATTTTATTCTATCATTAGAAAGAAAGAGGTATATGTAAGATGGCAAAAATTGATTTAAGTAAGTATGGCATTACTGGAACAACAGAAGTCGTATACAACCCTTCCTACGAATTATTATTCGAAGAAGAGACAAAACCGGAACTTGAAGGTTTTGAAAAAGGACAGGAAAGTGAACTCGGTGCTGTCAATGTTATGACAGGTGTTTACACAGGACGTTCTCCTAAAGATAAATTCATCGTTATGGATGAGAACTCCAAAGATACAGTTTGGTGGACATCTGATGAATACAAGAACGACAACCACCCGGCTACAGAAGAAGCTTGGGCAGCTGTTAAAGATATCGCAATCAAAGAGCTCTCTAACAAGAGACTTTTCGTTGTAGATGCATTCTGCGGTGCTAATAAAGATACTCGTATGGCAATCCGTTTTATCGTTGAAGTAGCTTGGCAGGCACATTTCGTAACAAATATGTTCATTCAGCCAACAGAGGAAGAACTTGAGAACTTCGAGCCAGATTTCGTTGTTTACAATGCTTCCAAAGCTAAAGTTGAGAACTACAAAGAGCTCGGACTTAACTCTGAGACAGCTGTACTTTTCAACATCACAAGCAAAGAGCAGGTTATTGTTAACACATGGTACGGCGGAGAGATGAAGAAAGGTATGTTCTCTATGATGAACTACTTCCTTCCACTTAAGGGAATTGCTTCCATGCACTGCTCAGCTAACACAGACCTCAACGGAGAGAACACAGCAATCTTCTTCGGTCTTTCAGGAACAGGTAAGACAACACTTTCCACAGATCCTAAGAGACTCCTCATCGGTGATGACGAGCACGGTTGGGATGACAACGGAGTATTCAACTTCGAGGGTGGATGCTACGCTAAGGTTATCAACCTTGACAAAGAGTCTGAGCCAGACATCTACAACGCAATCGTTCGTGACGCTCTTCTTGAGAACGTTACACTTGATGAGAACGGAAAGATCGACTTTGCCGACAAGAGCGTAACAGAGAACACTCGTGTATCTTACCCGATCAACCACATTAAGAACATCGTTCGTCCAGTATCTTCTGCACCGGCAGCTAAGAATGTAATCTTCCTGTCTGCAGACGCTTTCGGAGTACTTCCTCCGGTATCTATCCTGACAGAGGATCAGACACAGTACTACTTCCTGTCTGGATTTACAGCAAAACTTGCTGGTACAGAGCGTGGAATTACAGAGCCTACACCAACATTCTCAGCTTGCTTCGGACAGGCATTCCTTGAACTGCATCCTACAAAATATGCAGAGGAACTTGTTAAGAAGATGGAAGTTAGCGGAGCTAAGGCTTACCTTGTTAACACAGGATGGAACGGAACAGGAAAACGTATCTCCATTAAAGATACTCGTGGAATCA